>ERZ1036464.469-NODE-469-length-20558-cov-5.893577_pt1 | contig 20558 bp, 17 predicted proteins | sample MGYA00514230_ERZ1036464 | MGnify/ENA primary metagenome ERZ1036464 (study PRJEB33795, sample SAMN09464918) | human gut metagenome | isolation source: Bloodstream | host: Homo sapiens | place: USA: Stanford, California | collected 2016-06 ... | reverse complement strand
TCAGCAAAACAATATACAAAAAAATCGGCCCCGTCTTTACAACGAGACCGACCTGCAAAGGACGGTTAAAATCGATATTTTTGTTTTTGGTGCAAAAGGGTCCACAGCTTATAAAACAGGACCAAGCTACTGGATGCCAGCTTCCTGTGCAGGGTTGATATTTAGTTCAGGCAAATCTTTCAGGCATCATACTTTATCGCTCTCAATTAAATATGAGACTACATCAACATATTGTTTCAAAAGAGACCTTCGAAATATGCGCTTTCCAGTCCGATGATATGGCTGATTGGTATGTTTGATCCATCTTTCAAAAGCAGCATGCATGCGGATTCATCAACCCTTTTCAGCCGTCCAGTGGTCGTAATATATTGGCCACCATCCTTTTTTTCATCCGGCTGGAACCATGTCACCGCAATTTCCGGCTGCTCTTTGATATGCTCCAACAAAATGCGCTGCTTTTGATCGAGCACAGCCTTATCATCATCGCTCAACTCGATTTGCCGGTCCGTCAGCCGTGCTGTTTCGGCAAGTGCCGCACTGTGGCCGGAGAGAGCGGCAAATGGGGAAAATTGTGCCGCACGGCCTGAGAAGGACATCCTCGGATGTCTGGCCGAAGTGGGATGCGGTAGCTGGATGATATCATCGTATGGTCCGCTCATGCCTGATGCCCTCCAATCGTCTGGTTTCGCTCTCTGGCTGTAGCGCCGTCTTCCAGGTTCAGACCTTTGAGAATGGCGTTCTTTCCAAACTTCTTCTTGATCCCCAGCACGGTCTCCTGAATCTTCCGCTCCCGAGCGTGCTCAGCCTCATGTTCCGCCTGTTGCTTTTCCCTCGCTGCGTAGTCGGTGAAAAGGTCCAGCTGCTCGGCCTCGCCCTGCCTGGGCGCTTCATCTTCACGAAGCAGGCGGTTGGCGCTGATGCTGAGACGGCGGACCAGCAGAGTCCTGTCCACGATCCGGTCATAGAGGGTGGCCACCGCTTCCAGCAGATCGTTTGCCGAAGAGGTATAGGAGAAGTTCTCCGTCCCCACGGAGTGCTTGGGTATCTTTCGTCCGTAGCGATCCGTGGTGACCGCTCCGGTATAAGCTGCGGCACCCTGTGTGGATACCAGATTTTCGATATCATAGCCCACGGTCAGCACCAGCTGATTGGTGACCAGCCCCTTGTCCACCAGATCCAGTGCCAGTGCGTCCGCCATCTCCCGGACCACCAGCCGCGCCTTGTCAAAGGAATAGGGACACTGGAGCACCTGGCCGGAAACAATGCTCTTATTTTCGGGCTTATATTCCTTTATATCCGCTATGGTACAGGGTTCCCAGCCCCAGGCATGATCAATGAGCAGCTCTGCGTTGACTCCAAAGAGCCGATAGAGCAGCTCCTCATTGTGATAGTCTGTTGGTTTCCCAATGGAACAGCGGGCAATGTCGCCCATAGTGTACAGGCCATTCGCCTCCAGTTTGGCGGCATAGCCCCGACCCACCCGCCAGAAATCTGTGAGTGGCTGGTGACTCCACAGGAGCTTCCGATATGTCATCTCATTGAGCTTGGCGATCCGTACCCCATCCTTGTCCGGATGGACATGCTTGGCCACGATATCCATAGCAATCTTGGCCAAGTAGAGATTGGTCCCTATCCCGGCCGCGGCGGTGATACCTGTGGTTTTCAGGATATCCAAAATAATCGTCCGGGCAAGCTCCCTGGCAGTCATCTTGTAGGTATCCAGGTAGTTGGTGACATCCATGAATACCTCATCGATGGAGTAAGGGAAAATGTCCTCGGGTGCCAGGTACTTCAGATACACACCATAGATCTTGGTGCTCCAGTCGATATAATGCGCCATCCGGGGCGGAGCAACGATATAGTCCAGTGCCAGAGATGGATCGTGCTGAACCTTCGGGTCGTTCCAGGACGATCCGGTCAGCTGCCGGCCGGGAGCGGCCTGCCTGCGTCTGGCATTGACTTCAGCCACCTTTTGTACCACCTCAAAAAGCCGCGCCCGCCCCGAGATGCCATAGGCTTTCAGCGAGGGAGTGACCGCCAGGCAGATGGTCTTTTCCGTGCGGCGGAGATCCGCCACCACAAGATTGGTGGTCATCGGGTCCAATCCTCGCTCTACACACTCCACGCTGGCGTAAAAACTTTTGAGATCACAACAGATGTAGGTCCGTTCCTTCATACCTGGCTCACTTCCTTTCCATGTATAGTCTTTCCTGCTTGTGCAAGGTCATTATAGCACAGCTGTTTCATCCATCCATTGAGAAAAACTTTCTCCGACTTATCTGTTAAAGAGACATACCACCATATTTATGTTCTATCAGTGTTTCAACGGCTTCCTCTCGTGTTCGGAACATTCTCCATGGGGATACACGATGATACAGCCCCGTATGACTTCGGACTCCAAAATACACCCCATCGTAACTTTCCACAGTATACTCGGAAGTATTCCTCTTCGCTTTATTCGTGATTATAACGCAAGTGTCACCCTTATGCCATCCATACCCGGTGTTGGATACTCAGTTCTCATGGCTACCTCCAGCTTGCTTCCGTAACTGCAAAAGAGGACCGTCAGTTCAGCAAACTGTCGGTCCTCTCTTATCAGTCACTCTTTTTCTCTGCTTCTTCCTCCAGGGCGAGGAAACGGTCAAAGTCGCTTTCAAACATCCGATCCTGTACAATCCGGTATTTTTCAAACTCGCTCTCTGCGAAGGCTTTGGCGATCTCATGGGTCACCCGACCGGTATCGTGGAGGATCTCATGCTCATTGAATTCCAGGAAGCGATTCAGCCGCTGTGACCAGTCCTGCATGGTCATGGGGATGTGGCGGCCAGCCTGATATTCCGCATAGTCCAGATACATAGTCACGATGCGTTCCAGCGCCTGCAGCTCCTCTTTGGAAAGATAGTTTTTTGCAATGGACACGTCGTACTTTTGGATCTTTCCATTTGGATACTGCTCCCAGGAGGTCAGCCCCATGTGCGGCTTTTCGGCGTCGGCCCGCTCCATGATCAGCTCCGCCGCAGTATGGCGGTGGATCGCCCAGTGGAGCTTGTTCTGTACCTCGGCAAAAAACAGGCGCGTGGTCCTGGCTGAGCTATCATAATCCAGAGCCGTGGCATAGATGTCGGTGATTTTCTGATAGAACTTGCGCTCGGACATCCGGATCTCACGGATCTGTTCCAGCAGATGGTCAAAATACTCTTTTGTGAGTACGCTGCCCCCATTCTTCAGCCGGTCGCTGTCCATAGCCCAGCCCTGGATGGTGTAATCCTTGACGATGCCATTTGCCCATTTGCGAAACTGGACCGCCCGATCATTGTTGACCTTAAAGCCCACAGCAATGGTGGCTTGCAGGTTGTAGTGGTTCGTGTTGTAGCTCTTTCCGTCAGAGGCAGTTATTAAGAAATACTTAATAACTGAATCCTTCTCCAACTCACCATCTTCAAAAATCGTTTTTAAGTGCTGATTGATCGCTGATACGGAAACATCGTAAAGCGCCGCCATCATCTTCTGGGTCAGCCAAATATTTTCATCCTCATAGCGCATCTCCATACTCTCCGTGCTGTCGCCTGTGGCAGCTACGAAGGTCAGGTACTCCGCTGCGCTGGAGCGAACAAGGGGTTCCTGTTTGTGGTCAGGCATTGCCACTCCTCCTTTCTTCCAGTTCAATTCTATATTGTTTCAGTAACTTCAAGGCTTCGTTTTCGCCTTTTGCGGTAATCTGGGCCGGACCGGAACGGCTCCCGGTATTGATCAGCCCGTCTGCTGACAAGTCATTCAGGAGGCCGAAATCATAACCTTTCCAACTGCGGCGGACAAGGGGATACTGTTCCAGCTTCTTCTTTTTCACCGCCCGCATTGCCGGCGTGTCGTGCTCCTCCCATGAGGTCAGATACATCAGCATGAGAGTCAATTCCCGGATGGCGTCTTTCTGCTGAGCTGGCATTGCTTCAGCCTCCAGTCCATTTATATTTATACTATTGTACCACATAAGAGATTTTCAGTCCATTTTGAATCTGGGAGTCTCCACTCAAAGCCAACAGCGGATGGTCATATACCACCCGCTGTTGATTTTAAAGCTCTAATCCGGAGATCTGCTCCCACTGGAGAATGTATCTATCATCGATGATCCGATTGTCATGGTAGTGTCCGAAGAACCAGTATGTAAACTGGCACCGCTGATTGACCATGTCCAGAAAATCGGTGAGTTGATCCCTTCCATAGGAGGGGTCGATTTTCCGCACGATACTGCTGGGGCCGCAGTGGGTTAGGATGCAGTCTACTTTCCAATTCATCCGGTCCAAACTGCTCAGTGCGTCTGCGTATTCTTGACTGTTGGGCATTTCTTCCGCCCACCAGCTCACGCCCTTGACTCGGAACATGGCCCGCATTCGGCGCAGCAGCCAATACCGCTGTTCAAAGTCAGGCTCTTTGGGATCGAGGATGCCATCCCGAATATCGTGGGAGGACGCCCCGCCCATCGTGAACCAGGTAAGGCCACCGAAGGTGAATATCTGCCCCCGCATCAGGTGGAGGATATTCTCCCTTACCTCGTGTACCCGGCCTCCATGCCATTCTTTTTCCGGCAGGGCATTCAGCAGGTCGAAATTCTCGTGGTTTCCATCCACAAACAGGGTGGTGAAGGGTTTGCCAGACAGCCAGTCCAGCCAATACCAGTCTTTTGGGCCTCCGTCCCACAGCCCTCCGAAATCGCCGGTGATGATGACATAGTCCTCACGGCTCATGTGCTTTTGCTGCGGAAAATAGTTGTTTCCGAACCTCTGGAATCCACCGTGGGTATCGCCAGTGATATAAATCATGCGGTCTGCCTCCTTTGCATGGCCTGGGTGATCTCCGTTCCGTCCTTGAAGCAGATGAGCAGGCTGTCCTTATCCAGCACCTTGATGTTGCTGACCAGCTGTCTGACCGTAAGTTCATCAAAGTCTGTGAGTGCGCCGCAACTCTGTTCCAGCTCCGCATCCAGTTCCGCCAGCCTTTCTTCGAAGGCTGCTGCGCCCCGCTGTTCCTTTTCCAGCTCCGCTTTTTTTGCCATGAGCTTGGTCTTGGCCATGTTGACCTGTCGGAGCTCCTCATCGTAGTCGGTACAGTCGGCGCCGGCGCTGACGATCAGTTGGAACAGCTCCAGCTGGCGCTCCTGCAGGTTTCGGATTTGAAGCTCCACAGCGGGCAGGCTCAGTGTCTGTTCTTCTCCCGCCAGGACAGCCGAAATACTGGCTTTCACCGCATTTCTGGCTGCCTGCGTCTGGAATAATTCGTTCATGGCGGAGATAACAGCGTCATGGATGTCTCCTTCATCCAGGGTACACTTCTCTGCTGACCTCTACCAGGACTCCATCTACCCGAATCCTGTATTTCCTTTCTTCTGCCATATGGCCAAACCTCCGTAGCTGCAAGATTTTGATTGGCGAATCAAAATCTCGAAGCTACGGGTACTTGGCAGTGTACGCCTCCCAGCGCATGTCGGCCCTCCTGATGCCGGGCAGAAAAAGAGCCGGGGGATACTTATCGTATCCCCCGGCCAGTTCCTGCCGCCATATTCGCGGCAGGAATGAAGGGACCCGGCACCGCTTTCTGCGGTGACCGGGTTCCTAAGCTTTTATATTCATTTTTCAGTGCATACCTGCCACTGTAGCCAGTATAGCAGGTCTAAAATCGGAAGGGAGTAGGGATTGCGTCGGGGAAGTATCGGGCTTTAGTCGGGATAAAGTCGGGGCACTCCATCCATCAACTCGGGAATTACATAGCCAAAGAGGCAAATGGAGAAGAGGTAGATCGCCTCTTTCTTGCGATCATAAAACACGCTGCGTTCCATGTTTAACTCATCCAGCAGTTCTTTTTCTGTGCTGTTAAACCTGTAGATAAACTGTTTTGTGAGGATCTCATAATACAGCTCTCCTCGGTCTGGGTATCGCTTTAATCGCAGTAAAGCACGGTTGATCACATCCACCAACATCTGGCTTTGGATAACACAGCAGACCCTTTCCTCAAAATCCTGTAGATCGATGTCCGGAGCGAAGTTTTCCAGATAGCATAGGCCGGCGCTCAAATCCTGGTCGCCCAGTTCCCAAGCGAATTCGTGTAGTTCCTGGGCTCGCTCACTCAGCACCCAGACGACATCTCGGTAAATTTTGAGAATCAGCTTGCTCTTATGAAAAGCGGCTGTGCTGTCCAGGCCAAGTGATGAAAGCCTGCTGTGGCATTTGCGGATCGTTGCACTCTCTTTCCTCATGGTTTCCTCCTTTCTTGTTCGCTGGCCAGCGAACATTCAGGGCATAAAAATTTACCAAGGGCATGCACGGGGTCCCGGTGAGGACCCCATGCGCAAGGCACCCATTTTACATCAGATTGTGTGAACGCAGGCGAATGTGCATAGCTTGCTTGGAAACCTCAAATATCTGGGCCATTTCAGCAACTACTTGCTCCATGCTTCTTCCGGATCGGAGCCGATAAAAACACTTTTTGACTTGCGGGAGCGGCATCAGCAGAGCTGTGGCCAATGCATCAGCTTGGCGTTCTATCATTCCATCACTCTCGTCAGTAGAGCACTGTCCATTGTATGCGGCAATATCTCCTGTCTCAGAATACAGTTGCTTATGTAGCACCCAGTGGGCCAGCTCATGGGCACATGTGAAGCGCAGCCGCCCGACACTGCGGGCTTCACAAAGGCGTTCATCAACCAGAATCGTTCCTTTTCTGACAGCAATGACCTTATACGACCGTTCATCCATATCGTATAATCCATTGCTTTTTCTTTCATTCCCCAAAAGGCAATATTCCATATTCGTTCTTTCTTTTGCAATACTTTGAATACGCTCCAAACGAATGTCTGTCGAAAAGAAAAAAAGGTTCATCGCTTGATCGTAATACAGCCCATAAGCCTTAAGCAGTTTACTTTGAGTGGAATCAAGATAATAGGAGAGTCTGTCGTCATCTGCTGAAAAAAGGCCCTTCAGCCCGTGGTCTGATTGGCACATCGCCCTGATGCATTCCCAAGTTCCGGCAAAAAAATGCAGCCGTGGAGCAACATCAATACAACGGACAGACCCTGTGATACGCAACAATTCTCGGATAGCAAAAGAATAATCTTTTTGCGCTTTCCTCCCGGAAGCATATTGGTATCGGGAATTCTGGCTGCGGCCATGAAATCCCCATTTGAGCCAATCTGCACTTTTTGTGAAGTCAGGGCAAAAAATGTCCGGTACATTCGATAGGCTAAAATCCCCTTCTTCTGTGAAGCAATACATGCTGGCCACGAGGCCGTATTGCGTGTGAAGCATCTCTAAAAAATGCAAATAAGGATTTTCAAATATACTTGAATAGTACATTGCGTTCTGTGCCAGATCTTTAAAAATTTCAAACGTATCGTCGATAGACAGGTGTATATACGGCTTTTTCTCCACAGTTGACATAAAAAACCGCTCCTTCTGCCATGTTCACTGAGAACTTCCGCCTGGCTGCACGGCGTAGCCAGATAGTTTCTGAAAATTCAACACTGTTTCTGCAAGCAGTTCTCCGGCTGAAAACTGTATCAGCTCGGCGCCAAATCTTCTGCTGCTGCAAACTCAGTTTGCGATCTAAACTTTGAATGAAAAGAGACACGATACGATAGGACATATGACGTTTGGAAGGATCACTTGCAGGTGACCCGGTAACCGGCATAACAGCCGGGACAGCGCAGGGTCACTGCATCGCCGGTGACAGGTTGGTTTTCAAAGCCGTCTGCGGTCAGCAATTCAAGCGTTTGGGGGTGCTTGCCGGTCAGAGTCAGGTGTATATTTTCCATGGGCAGCGGTTTGGCGATTGTGACGCCGTTAAAGCCGCTGAGATTGATCAGCTGTATCAGATATTCGTCCCGGCCGACGCTGTGGAGGAAAATGTCCACGCAGCTGGGCGCGTCGGTGGTCAAGGGCTGCTTGATTGGACGCACCTTGTCCAGAAGATCGCAAAAGATATCCTTGTGATCTTCATAGCCCAGGTCATAATAAAGAGTGCCTGCCATCCAGGGCAGATAAAGGTTTTTTCCACCCTTGACGGCCGCCATTCGGTCGTCTGTGAGCACATGGCCGTGTGCGCGCTCCGGCGGGCCGTAAGGCGCGGCTCCCACCAACGGCAGGTATCCATCGGCGTCGGTCAGCTCAAGACGATAGCTGTCCATATGCAGGAACACCCAATCGCGTGCAGGAAAAGAACGGAACACCTCTTTCGGTTCGGTGAGCAGGTAACTTGCCGCCACAGGTTCAATTTTTTCGCGGATACGCACGCCGAATAGCTGCTCCAGCAGCTGTGGGTCTTCGTGCAAGGTGTGTCCGGTGCCTATGACGGAGGCAGTAGTAGCGAGCAGCGCCTGACGCAGCTTGGGGCCGGGCGCGCGGGGCAGGTCTGGCAGGACGATAACATCGTAGTCGTTCAGCCTGCTGGCAAAATCCTCAAGGGCGCTGAGGATCACCGTATCAAAGGGGATGTGTCTCTCTTTGAGCATGTGTACGATGCCGCGGTATTCCCGTTCGTTATACATCAGGTTGGTGCTGAACTGATAAAAAGGCCGCGGATTGACAAGCAGGACCCTTGCGGTGCTCTGCAATTTGGCAAACAGCTCCTCATGCCGGGCATGCAGATGGAACGCCTCGCTTACACCTTCGAAATTGGCACGGTCGGGATAATCCTCGAATGCGCCCACAATGCACCAATCGAGGTTGCCTCCCACTGCCGCATTCTGATACAGGCGAATCTGATTCAGCCAGGTGGAGACGCCCATAAAGCGGTATGGAATATCCACCGCGTTGATGGCGCAGTTGCTGGGGACCTTGTCGGGAAACGTTGTTTTAATAGCGGCCGAGTCCTCCGAGCCGGAGTACAGCCAGAAGTGCTTGGGCCTTATGGCAGACTGTGCCTCGCAGCGAATGATGTCGATTCCGTCGTCGCTGTATGTACTCAATGGAACGTTGGGGTCGATGCTCTTTACCAGGCTGCGTACTCTGTGCAGCATATCGGCTACTGTGTATACCTTAAACTCCTCATATTTCCGGTATGCCGGGTCTCTGTCGTCCTCCACGGTGGGAAGCGTCATCCCGCCGGACCATTCGTAAAACCGGCGCTTACAGTTTTCACATTGGCAGATTCCCACATAGTTGCCGTCGTAATCTGTGGTGGGGTAGCCGGGGATATTGAAGAAAATGCCGTCCAGCGAATAGTTGGTCATGGCCTCACGCAGGACATCGAGGATGCGCTCCTGCTGGTAGGCGCCATTGACACAGACCGCTGCGCAGTCTTCAAAGTAAGCGGGGTCTCCGTCCGCCCGGCGAGTGAACCAGTCCGGATTTGTCTGGAGATAATCCTTGTGTACCTTGCTGATGTCAAACCGCGCGATCACGCGGATACCGGCGGCATGACATTTTTCGACGATCTCGCCAAATTTATCGCCCTGCAGATAAGGCGTGGGACGCTGGCAGGCAAGCTGGGACGGCCCATAGGCGCTGATGCCGCCGCAGCCTACCTGCACTACGTTGGCACCCAACTTTTTCAGCATATCCACCTCGTAATCCACGTCCATAGCGCCGTCAATGTCCCGCAGATTGTTTTGAACCATACGGTAGGGCTTTTCCATCCACCAATTCATCGCAATTCCCCTTTTTGAATACAATTATTGAGCTTATAAGTTTGAAATTCAGTTTATATTCTTTATATTGTATACAATATAACCCACCTTAGCGGTTTTGTCTATTCGCTATCTTGCACAAAATTGTGGGGAAGATTCTGCTGTTTTCTCTAAGTACGCGCCGAAAAAGACACAAAAAACCGCCTGCCCGCCAATGCATCACTACACGGCGTCAAGCGGTTTCTGTTTTTTTGCTGGTTTTATTTTGTTTCGAGGTATTTTTGCAATTTGTTTTGCAGAGACTTCTGGCTCATATGGAAATGGATATCGGCCTGTTTGGCTGCAAGCTCGGGGTCGCACAACTCCAGCCCGCGGATGATTGCCTCGTGTTCCTCATACGCATAAGGAACGCGCTGCGGCTGCATCGGAATAGCGGCAGCGATCAGAGCCTGACGCATCAGAAGATTTTGTATGTATTCAACAAGACAGGGATTTCCGCTGATACGGGCAATTGCAATATGGAAATCATTGTCCAGGCTACCGCGAAATCCGGTCTCTTTCTGCTCCAAAAAACTCCGGTTAATCTTGCGCAGATCCTCTACCTGCTCGGGTGTGATGCGCAGCGCGGCCTCACGGGCGCCCAGCACCTCCAGTGCGGTGCGGGTATCGGTGATGTAGATCAGATCCTGCTCAGAGAGGTCTACCACCTGCACGCCACAGCGCGGGATGTATTCCACCACACCGTTGTTCTGCAAAAGACGCAGCGCCTCGCGCACCGGTGTGCGGCTGACGTTAAAACGTCTGCATAGCTCGACCTCACGGATCGGCTTACCCGGGCAGAAAACGCCTTTACGGATCATGTCCAATACACCGTCAACGATCTGTTGAACTGTAACTCTCTCTATCCTTTTCTGTATATCGGCCTGTGCTTTTTCCATAAATCAAGCTCCAATATTACAATTTTGGGCCGTGCGCTCCGAACAATATTACTATATTATAAATAAATCTACACTCATTTTCTGTTTTCGTCAAGACTCTGGGCTGTTGTTTGTACATCGCATAGCGGGCGATCTTCCTGTTTTTCAGCAGGGAGGCAAAAAGTCAGCGGTGGATGAGATCTGTTCTGGAACAGGCGCTTGTTTGGATTTTTGATGCGCCCGATTGCATATCCGCCGTCTGTTCCGAACTCAGGAGATGTGGAAGGCATCCGTTCCGAAACAAATGTTCCGTCAAATGCCGCCTGGCTAATCACTTCATTGAATTCATTTCGATAGAGAGAAACTTCCTTCCAGTTCAGAGGGGACTCTGTTCCTTTCACCCAAAACGTGTCATTCAGCGAAAGAGCATGTGTGACCCGCAGAAGTCCTTCCATGCCACCGCAGCCGCATTGTGCCAATAATTCTCTGATATGCGCCCGGTGCTTGGGCGCCCTGCGCCGCTCCAGAAAATCCTGTAGGCCATGATAGCCGATTGGACGGTATTGGACCAGTCATTCTTCCTCTGCAAACAGAACTTCCCCAAACTCGTTGTGTGTGCAGGAAAAGTGCAGAATGCAGACGTCCTTATTCATCAAAAGATATTGGCTGGAATGTACGTTTTCCTTCATCTGCGTCTCCTCTCCTCCACCATCTTATCAGCAAAACAATATACAAAAAAATCGGCCCCGTCTTTACAACGAGACCGACCTGGTGCGGATGAAGGGACTTGAACCCACATGAAGTTGCCTTCACTAGAACCTGAATCTAGCGCGTCTGCCAGTTCCGCCACATCCGCATATATGTGAACACGAGTCACCCCGTGATCACGCTTTTTCTGCTATTCGTTTCCGAATCAGCATGTTAGATTTTATCATGAAACCTTCTTCTTGTCAACATACTTTGGAAAAAAATTTACCGTATTTTTGCGTGTTGCTGAAATGGCACGCACTGCCGTGAAACCGCTTCGCTCCGCGGCAGCGCGCTTTCGGGCTTTCCGCCTGTAAAACGCACTATACCCTGGCGGCTGTCGGGTTGTACACGCCTACAGTTTCACGCTTTTCACCCATAACATCCTGCTCCGAAAACGTCATCCATTTTACACCGCGGCGATTCTGATACGCGAACGCCAGATGCAGCCTGCCGTCCGAAGCCTGCATCAGATACGGGTACTCATACTGGCGGTTGTTGGTACTGTTTTCTGACCCTACAAAACCCTCTCCCAGCTCCATATGGCGAATCATCGGCCATGTAAGGCCGCCGTCCTCGCTGAGGGCCACCGCAACCGGGCAGCGAAGGCCGGGCCAGGCTGCCACACCTGGCTGCGGCGCAGGCGTATGGGTGGGGTTATAGGCAACGGCAATGCGTCCACTTTGCAGCTTGACGGCGCTGATGCTGGAGTTGTTATTGGGCAGGACCGTGGGCACCGGTTCGCTCCACGTATTGCCGTCGTCCAGCGATTCACTGCGATAAATGAAATCTGCCGCACGGCTCCGCATGAACGCCGCGAGACGTCCCGGCGCAAGCTCCACCACATTGGCATGTACACGGCCGTTGCTGCCCGGCATCTCTACAGTGCGCCAGGTACAGCCCTGATCGTCGGAGATCTGAAACGCCGTCGGGTCTCCGGCCAGACCGGATGCGCTGTCGCTGCACAGCCAGTTTGCGAATATCCAGCGTCCACTTGCAAGCACCTGGATGGGCTGGCGGCAGAAGCTTCCCTCCCGGGCAAACAGCACATCCGGTTCGCCCCAGGTACGGCCGCCGTCCGTACTTTTCTGCCGGCGGATGACAGACGTGAACTGCATATTATCCTTGCCGGGCACACGGTCCAGCTGGGCGGTATAAACCGCCCATACAGCGCCGTCCGGCGCGAGAAACAGCGAGGGATTCTGCTCACTGCGTTTTTCATCATGGGACACCTGTACTGGAACTTCCCATCGTGCGGCTCCTTTGGGCAGGCGGGCGCAAACGATGCTCACATCGCCGCTGCCTTCAAAGCTGCCGGCAAACCAGGCGCACAGCAAACTGCCGTCCGGAGTTTCCAGCAAGGCGGGCGCATGCGCCGTAGCCCAAGGCCCGGGGGGCAGCATGGCCTCCACCGTCCCCATTGCAGAATTCTGATAAACGGTGCCGTCCGGTGTCAGGCCGGGCAAACATGGATATTTCATGGTTTTCTTCCCCTCACTCTTTGATGTTGCGGTTGCGGGCCATCGTGACGGCATATTGAATGGCGTTGAGCAGGCTCAATTCATTCGAAGTGCCTTTGCCTGCCTGGTCGAAACCCGTTCCGTGGTCCACCGAGGTACGTATGATGGGCAGCCCCAGTGTAATGTTTACTCCTTCGACAGCCTTCCACGCCTGTTTTTCCCTGTCATATACAAAGCCGACGGTTTTGAGCGGAATGTGCCCCTGGTCGTGGTACATGGCCACAACGATGTCATACCAGCCGCCCAGCGCCTTGGGAAACAAACTGTCCGGCGGCACAGGGCCGTCCACACACAGTCCCTCGTCCTGCGCGGCACGGATCGCCGGGATAATCTCGTCCAGCTCCTCCCTGCCGAACAGGCCGTTTTCTCCCGCATGAGGGTTGAGCCCTGCCACGGCGATTCGCGGGCGCGGGATTCCGAAGCTTCTGCATGCGCTGTCCGCGATATGAATGACATCCAGTACACGCTGCTTTTTCACACGGCCGCACGCTTCCCGCAGCGAGCAATGCGTGGAAACATGTACCACACGCAGATCGTGGTGCGCCAGCAGCATCGTATATTTCTCGGTGTGAGTATAGTAGGCATAGATTTCCGTATGGCCGTCAAAGTGCATGCCCTCGGGCGCGAGAGCCAAGTTCATGGCCTCTTTGTTCAGAGCGTTGGTGCAGGTGGCATCCACCTCGTCGTCCAGTGCCAGTTCAATGACTTTCCGCACGCACTCAAACGCCGCGCGCCCGCACATCGCGGACACTTTTCCGTATTCAAACCGCGCCAGGTCCACAAGGTCCAGATGGTAAACGTCGATGATCCCCCAGGTGAAAGCCGCCTGCTCCACGCTGTCCACGCGGTGCACGGTCAGCTCCGGATGGCCCAGCAGCACAGCCGCTTTTTCGATAACGTTTGCATCCCCCACGATAAGCGGCCGGCATTCCTCATAGATCGCTTTGTGGAGCAGGGCCTGCACACACAGCTCCGGCCCGTTGCCCGCGGGGTCGCCCATCGTGATGCCGATGACCGGCCGCCTTATTTCCGTGTTGTTCATGGGTCAGTGCATCCCCTTTTCCGCATTCTCACGAAGCACCTGCCGCAGCGCGGCAACGCCTTCTTCCGGGAGCTGGTTGAACGGTGCGCGGCATTTTCCCACGTCGTAGCCCAGCAGCGCCACGGCTGTTTTGACGACCGTATTCGGGTTGCCGTATTTGAAGCATGCGCGGAAGGACGCGATGCTCGCCTGATATTCCTGCGCTTTTTCCAAATCGCCCGCGGCAAAACAATCATAAATAGACGCCATGGTGCGGGGGTAAACATTGGCACAGCCCGCCACGCCGCCCCGGCCACCGTTCTTCAGGCAGTCCAAGATCAGGCCGTCGTTGCCGGAAAGCACTGCAAAGCCGCTGCCCCGGGTGCCATCCAGATAAGCTTTCATATTATCCCAGTTTCCCGAGGAATCCTTTGCACCGACGATGTTTTCGATCCGGGAAAGGCGTGCCACCGTCTCGGGCGCAAGAGCATTTCCTGTACGTGCCGGGATATTGTACAGCACGATGGGAATATCCACGGCTTCAGCCACGGCACGGTAGTGGTCGTACAGCTCCTGTTGGCTGGCCGCCGCAAAGCTGGGCGTAATAATACTCAGTACATCCGCTCCCGCGTCTCTGGCCATGCGGGACTGTGCAATGGTCTCCCGTGTGGAAACGCAGCCTGTGCCCGCGTACACCGGCACGCGGCCGTTCGCCTGCTCAATGACCGTCTCCAGCACGAGCTGTTTTTCCCTGCCGTCCAGAATATATCCCTCGCCGTTGGTGCCAAAGCAGAACAGCGCATGCACGCCGTTTTCGATCTGGCGATCCACCTGGCGGCGCAGCTCGGCGGTATTGATACTTTCATCCGCGTGCATCGGCGTAATGATGGGCGGGATGATGCCCTTGATCTCGATTCTATTCATGTTTTTCCGTCCTTTCCGATGTCAGAGGATCCGGCGGTACAGCGCGCGGGCGTCGTCCGCCGTCACCGGGCGCAGATTGTTGTTCAGAAGCCGTGTCACCTGCATGCCGGCCGCCACCAGTGTCTCCAGATCCGACGCAGGCACACCGAATGCCGAAAGGCTTGTGGGTATCTCCAGATGCCGGACGATCTTCTCCAGCCAACGCAGCATAAACTCCGTTTTTTCCTCCTGCGTCACGCAGGTTTTTTCTCCATGTACGCAACGGTCATACGCGGCGGCGAAGCGTTCCGGGCAGGCAGGCGCGTTGAAGCGCATCACAGGCGCAAGCAGAATGGCGTTGGATACGCCGTGGGCGATATGATATTTTCCGCCCAGAGGGTAGCTGAGCGCATGGACGGCCGTTGTGCCGCTGGCAGTGATAGCCACGCCCGCGTAAAAGCTTGCGAGCTGCATGGCTGATTTTTGCGATACCGCGTCCGCACTGTCGCACGCAGGCAGGATGTTGTTCAAAATCATATCCAGCGCTTCCAGCGCAAAAGTATCGCTGATGGGATTTGCCTTATTGCTTGTGTAACATTCGATGGCGTGCGCCAAAGCGTCCACACCTGTGGCCGCCGCAATTTTCCGGGGCAGATTTTTGATCATTAGCGGGTCCAGCAGAACATTGTCTGCGATCATCGCGTCGCTGACGATGCCCACCTTCAGCTCCTGCTCCGGCACGGCTACGATAGCATTGGGCGTGGCTTCGCTGCCCGTGCCCGCCGTTGTGGGGATCATCAGCGTGGGACAGCATTTTTTTGCGCGGCCGGGCGCTTCCAGCAGGTCGTGCACGGTCGAGCTGCCGTCCAAAAGCACACCGGCCAGCTTGGCGGTATCCATCACGCTGCCGCCGCCCACGGCCAGAATCATATCCGCGCCCTCGGCCCGGCAGGCATCCACCAGCTTCTGGACCTGGCCGTAGCTCGGCTCCGGCGGCAGGTCATCCAGCACACAGAATGCCGCCTGCGACTTTTGAAGCTGCTCCAGCACGGGGTCCAGCAGGCCGGCGCTGCGGATCCCCTTGTCTGTAAAGACAGCCGCTTTTTTCACAGACGCCGCCTGAAGGATCTCCGGCATCTTTTTCAGCGCGCCCTCGCCGCAGCAGACGGCGCGCGGCATTTTCAAATTACTCAGTGTATTCATGGCGTATCATCTCTCTCCGAAAAGGGCCGGCGGCATGTTCCGCCGCCGACCGCAGGTTATTATTACATGGGGAATACAATCACGCAGGCCCCGCACAGCACCAGAATCTGGATGACGTACAACGGCAGAGTGAACTTCCAGAAATCAACCAGCTTGTATTTGCCCATGCCAAGAATCATAGCAGGCATACCGTCGATGGGCATGATCCAGTTGATCCAAGCGGCGGTGACACAAGCCACAGCCACAGCCGTAGGATCCAACCCCATGCTGACGCAAGCGGAGATGGCGATGGGCGCAAATACGAACAGGGAACCGAAGCTGGCGCCCGTGAACGTAGCGCTCAGGCTGGTGAGCAGTGTGAACACCAATACGATGACAAATGGGCTGACACTGGTACCCAAAGCGCCGGCCACCGCGTCACCCACCATGGCGGTGAAGCCGGAGTTCGCCAAGGCGCCGGCCACGCCGATGACGCCGGCCATCATAAGAATCAGCGGAGAGGCAATATTGTTGCGCACTTCCTTGAAATTGAGGATGCCCAAAACGAACAGTACGGCGGCAATGACGCCGGGGATGGCATAGCCCGGCTCCCCCAGCTTATCCAGGAAAATCATGGCTACGAAGTTGACCACGAAAGCAATATACACAACGATTTCTTTCCACCTGGACAGCTTTTCGCCCTCTGCCTTTTGTTCGGAAGCCTGCGCGCCCGCTTCGGCAATGGGGTGGTCCGGCAGGAAGCGGTAACCGATAACCGCCCACACCAAAAACGCGATAGAACTGACAAGCTTGATGCCGGAATATACCAGCAGCGGCACTGCGGTGCCTGTGACGCCGGAACTCTCCAGCAGAGAGGCCACCAAGCCCACGTAAAACGCCATATTCACAGGTACGATGGGGTTGTAAGTGGCATAGCCCAAGGGCATAAAGATTTTTGAAATAGGCAGATTTTTATTGTAGGGGATAGTGGATACCAAGCTCAGCACCAATACATAATAGCCTGTACCGCTCATCACGCTGGCACCCAGCATGACAACGATCAGCAACAGGATGTAGTTGCGATATCCGCCCTTGCTGGCCATATTGAACATCGTTGCCTTGACCTTGTCGATGAGGCTGGTTTTTTCCAACGCCGCCATGACCACCATAAAGCCGGCGATCATGATGACATTTTTGTCCACAAAGCCCGCAAAGGCCTCGGACATGGTGGCGCAGCCCGTCAGTACCAGAAGAACGCAGGCGATTAGCGGCGGTGCGCCGAAGGCAAATTTGTCCGACATGATCATGACGATCATGCCGATCACGATTGCCAATGTAATGATCATTTGAATTGTCATTTGTGATTCACTCCTTCATTCTATTCGCTTTTGCCGTGTTTTCCAATATGCAGATACCATTTTCCACTCCCGTCTTTTCTTTTCCATTCCTCCCATCTGCTGTGGTCTCAAAGCGTCCGGCCGTTTCGCAGTGGGCGCGTTACGGGTCGATGTGCAGAGAACCGTCCTTCCCGCGTGAGAACCTTTTCATAAACTGCCAGGCAAGCTCCAACTGGCGCAGGTCCAGCGCGTGGGGCATACGCTTTGCGAGCACAACTTCAAACAGCGCGGGCTTTCCTTCATCGCGGCTGAACCAACGGTGGTGAAGGAAGCGCCCGTCCGCACAGTCATAAAATGTCTCGTCGGCCGTCAGGCCGGATTCACACGCGGCGGCAGGCTCGTAAGGCGTGAGGGGAATATTGTTGTACGTTTTCCAGTAATCAAAAGAAGCCAACCGCTTGAAGGGATCGTCCTGCGCGGCGGGCCATGTGCCGTCCAGCAGGCCCGAATTCTGGATGAGGGGCATACGGTAGGCAAAGGCAGCCTTTTTCGCATCCGCCCGTACACGTGTACGGGTGACCGGTTCGGAAGGGCCGTCCGGCAAACCGCGGCCGGTGGGCATTTTCCGCAGCATCGTCCACATTTCCGACGCCGGGACCAGATAGCCGGAATTGAATCCGTTGCAAGGGGCTGCCGCCGCAAACAGCTCGGGATATGCACATGCCAGAGCGTTGGTCATCATGCCGCCCATGGAAAAACCGGAGATGTACACGCGGCTTTCATCAATGGCATAGGTCCGCTTCATATGCTCCAGCAGCGCCAGCACAAAGGCCTGGTCGCTGGGCATGCCCGGCTCATCCCAGATGTTCCACGCCTTGTTGCGGGCGGGCTTGGGATATACGACGATAAAGTTTTCCCTGTCGGCGATATCGTGCCAGCCGCTCTGCTCCGCGCCGTACAGCGGCACGCAGCCGATGCCGTGAAAATAAAACACCAGCGGCGCTTTTTCTTTGCTGCCGCGCAGACGGGGCGGTACATATTCGTACCAGGTATGGGCAAAGCCTTCGTTCACGCCGAGGCCCGGGTCGTTGACGTGTGCCACAAAGCCGCGGGCCGTAAAATCCGTGCGCTTTTGATATGTCCCATAGGTGTCGTTGGACCAGCGCCTCGCTTTGCAGAACAGCATGTCCCATGCACGGACCGCTTCCTGCGCGCTGAACGGCAGCTCGGACACGATGTGCCGCACATTTGGGTTTACGGGGCTGGTGTAAAGCACCGCGTGCTCCAGCGGCCGGGCGTCCGCTCCCGTCACTCCGTTCACCTTTCCAAAATAATCTGCGGCGCGGGCGGCTCCGCCGCAGAGATAAGCCACCTGCGGCGCGTTCACGCCGTCCTGCGGGATGCTGTAATCCGCAGGGAGCTCCGAGAGCAGCACGCCCGCCACATTCAGGGGCCTTCGCGCGCTCATCGCAAGCAGCAGTGCGCCGGCTGACGGAGAACCGCCGATATAGAAGATCATTCCGATGAACCCGCCGACCTTTCCCTTGCCCTGCGGCAGGGCCATAAAGCAGCGGGAGAGATAGTCCATGTCTTCCGCGTCCCTTTCGCTCCAGCCGCTTTGCCGCGGATTGGGGAAGGCCAGCACAAAATGCTCCTTTTCCGCCAGCGCGTCCAAACCATATTCCTTCATGGCCGCCTGGGCGGAGGCTTCGTCCGCGCCATCCCGCAGAAACATGACGACCTGCGTCTGTTTCGCGTCCGGGCAGCCGGAAGCCGGCACATAGACGTACATGCTGCGGTCATCGCCCGCCTTCGTCTCGATGCTGTTCTCCGGCACATTCGCGCGTTCCTGCGCACCTTTGACCTCCTCCAGCACCAGACGTCCTCCGAAGGGAGAAAATGCTGTGATCTCGTTCATCGTATCGTTCACTTCAGTCGCTCCTCCTTTTGTTTTGCGCATTCTGTTTCTGTGCTCTCTGTATGCGGCACCGTTTCCACAGCCTTTCCGTTTCCCGGCCTCCGATACCGTCTCATAAATTCCCATGCCGCCCGGCTCTCATCGTGGATCGCTCCGTGGGGCATATTTTTCATCACTGTCACACATACGCGCGGTACGCCCTGCGCGTCCCGGTAGACCGCTGTGCCAAAGCGTTCGCCCTCGGTATACCCACGCGCGGCAGTGTAATGGTTTTCGCCGTTGTATATCGCATCCGGCACAAAGCCCCCGGCCGTCCGCACAGCCGCACAACAGTTTGCCCGGAGCATCTGCTCCAGCAGCGGTTCTTCCGTGCCCCGCGCGACGGGGTCGTTGTCACCCAGATAGATGAAGCACGGCATCTGCCACCCGCCTTCCGCAAAGCCGGGCCAGGTCTCGGCAGGCGGTGCATTCCAGGGTGATAAAGCCGCGAAAAGCTGCGGATACCGCGTGCCCGCCTCCCGTGTCATCATGCCTCCGTTGGAAAAGCCCGTCAGATAAACGCGCTCCCGGTCGATGCCGTAACGGCTGTGGAGCCTGTCGATCATCCGGGCGAATACACCGCCGTCGCGTTCCAGAAACCAGATGTTTTCCGGAGAGTCCGGCACGGCCAGCAGAAACGCGCCGGTCTCGTCCGCCAGCCTGTCCCAGCCGTTTTTCTCCGCGAACATCCAGGCCGGTTCGCCCCGGCCATGTACGCTGAACACCAGCGGCAGGCCCCTGGCCTGCTCCGCCGTCAGCCCTTCCGGCACATGAACGAAAAAGCCGTAGCTGCGGCCCCCGTACACAACAGAATCCAGCGCAAAGCGCGGGGACGCATAAAAGTCCGCACGGCTCATGAAAGGCGTCAGCTTTCCATCCGGGCCGTTTTTCCAGCGGATGACGCGTTCAAAAAGCTGTGAAAAAACCGTGCGCGCCAGCGCAGGCTCCGGGCCGAAGGTTCCGGTCGAAATCCGTACCTGCGCCGCTCCGCCATCCGGCGCCCGGTAGACCGTCGCGGAAATATCATCAAACATTTCTTCACAGCCCGGCCCCTGCGCGCCGTTGCTCCGGTTGAAATAGCGGACAGCCGCGTCCGCCTCCTGCCGTTCACGCACCATCAGCCAGAGGCAGACGGGCAGCTCCCGGTTCAGGGTTTTATAATCCGCGCTCACATTTTCCACGAGCCAGTGGCTGGAAGGACGCTCCCCGGGCGTATAATCCTGCGGCACGCCGCCCACGAGCGCCGCCGCAGCAAAAAAGCTTGGACAGGCAGCCGAGGCGTCGCCCAGGAAAGAGGCGCCGTCCTTATATCCCACCGCATAGATCAGTGTTTCCCAACACCACAAATAGCCGCCGCGCCC
>ERZ1036464.464-NODE-464-length-20626-cov-5.729814_pt1 | contig 20626 bp, 19 predicted proteins | sample MGYA00514230_ERZ1036464 | MGnify/ENA primary metagenome ERZ1036464 (study PRJEB33795, sample SAMN09464918) | human gut metagenome | isolation source: Bloodstream | host: Homo sapiens | place: USA: Stanford, California | collected 2016-06 ... | reverse complement strand
AATCTCCGGGTTAGATGTGGGGCATAGCGAGATCGTCAGCCACGATGATCCCGGCTTTATCAAAATGCTCCATGGCTTGAAGATACACGACTGACAAGAGCAGAAGAGCAAAATACAGGAGGCCGGCATCCACCGGCCTCCTGTATTTTTCATTCCCACTCGCTCCTGCCAGAAGTTTTCTAAACAGATTTGCTTATGGGGTTTAGCTCAGAGTATTGGCATTATTTTCATTATTCAGATAGCAGAGGCTATCTGATTTTTTGTTGCCATGATGTTGCCAAACATAGACCTTTAACAAGATGGATTGCATACCTACCCTTCTATATTAAATCAACACATTAAATATATCCCATCTCTTGGCAATAGGCTGTTACAGCTTTTTTGAATGCTTTTAGCTTTGCCTCATAGCCTCGGTGTGTAGTAATCAAGCTGCTAACACTCGTTTCATTACAAACAAGAAGCTCGTTGGTTGAAAGCTTAAATGTTTGAATCATTTGTTCAATGATGACGTCTTTTGGATTGTCATATCCCTCGTATTCACCTTTGCAGAAACTTATCAGAACCTGCCCATACCATTTTCGTATAAGTCGAACCATGCATCTGTGGATAAAATCCATAGAAGAAATAATGGTGCTAACTTTTGCATCATAGCTTTCTTCATTCAAAATTTCAAATTTGCCAGAGGCGTGCGCCATGTCATTTCTTGTGTCTACCAGATCACCGACCATCGAAATCTGTGAATTATCAAGTTCGATGATCTTGAATAGCTTAGCAATATCTTTTTCAGGCATCAGGCTGTATACAAAGATGGAATTGGGATCCTCTATTTTGAAGTCTTTCTCTCTGCCATTGTATGAACGTGCAAAAACAATAGCGTCTTTATACCGTTCAGGTTCGATTTGCCCAATTTTCCACGCAGTGCAATATATGTACGTCATATATAGCAGATGGACGCCAAAATATGCAAACTGGTACTGCCCATATTTATAGTTTATGGCTATGAGATTCGTAATATTTTTGATATAGTTGACAATATCCTCCTCATCCTCTGGGTTTATTGGCAAATGGCTCAGCATTTCTTGCAAATGTGGAACCTCAGTGAAATCAACGTCTTCCGGCAAAACTATTCACCCCATATCTCTTTGATTCTCGTGTCTATTTTTGCGGTGAAAACATCAATAATCTGTTTAGACGGTTTAATTAATGCTTGTTCACGATGTATTTCATCAAGGAGCATTTTTTGCTCCTCAAGCGAAGGAACAGGTATCTGATACTGTTTCACATAGTTGATATCAATTCGCTGTTGCCCAGCGGTTCCTGTCATAAATGGCTTTCCTCCATCAATGAACTCACGGGTATTGATATAATAGAAAATCCATTCCGGGTAAACAACTGATTCGTCAGCGCGAATTACTATGTATTCTGTCGAACCAAAGCCAATCCCATTCTTGAGGTTATGCGCAATCCCTGCCTTTCCATTTTCAAAACATGGGGTTATTTTCGCAAGCAAAATATCATTATTTCTAAAATACGTAAAGCCCGAAGAAACATCTGTGAGTTTCCGAGTTTCTACAGCCTCAAATGATGCATCGAAGGTATTTAGAGATGCCATCGGAACAAATGACACATCAGTATCGCCGGGTAGGGCTTTTATTTCATCTTTTGATGGTCTAAATGTAGCTATCTCATCCAAAGTTTTATAAGTAGCTGTTGAACATGATAATTTGGGGCGATAGTTGCTCAAAACCGACCTTGCACCGTTGACAACCTGCTGATATCCATCAAGTTCAGTAATTATTCTTTCTTGCACATCAATAGGCGGAAGCGGAATCTCTATGGAATTTATTGTGCTACTAATGTTATTAATATTGGCTCCCTGCGTTAGGAGCTTGATTTCCTCTCTAAATTTCATAGAGTAGTTCAAATAGTAATACAGGAATTTGGGTAAACACCTTTGCATATTTACCCTAATAATTCCCATAAACCCTCCGGCATAATACTTTGTGTCTTGATCAATAAACGCTACTTTGCCAATATGCTCTTTACTGCCGCTGGACATGCATATAAAAATATCATTTTTTTGCAGACGCTTATCGTCTGAAAGGGTAACTGTATCGTCAACATAGATTTCTTTTTGTACTTTTAGATCTCCTTCCAAAGTTATATTGTCCGCAGGTAAAATAATATTAGCCGTTCGGAAGGTCGTCTGTTGCTGCTTTTTATAGTTGACTCCTCGTACCAATGTAGCGATATCTGAAAAACAAACCGTTTCATAATTTGAGCGTTTTACGCTGACGCGATATCTACTTCCCACAAGAATATTTGAATTTTGACGCACTTTGTCAAGCGGAATTATTTCAAATCCCACTTTCAGCATATCAGTCGCTTGATCTTCATCAAGCTTGCGATATTCCTCATATTTACTTAGATCACTTGGGAAATCAAGTTTGCGCCGATGATTGTCAAGCGTGTATCCATCGCTTTTGACATCAAAATACCAAAAAGTCTTTTTCTTCTCTGAAGATTTAACTTTTTGATTTACTTTTGTTGCATAGATAATATCTGTTTTTACTCCGGTATAGGGAAGAAAGACACCTTGTGGCAGTGAAATAATGCTTTGCAACTGGCAGTGATCCAGCAGATATTCTCGCGTTTTTGTCAAATCCTTACGGAACAAAAATCCTTCAGGAACAACCAAAGCCATGCGTCCATTAGGCGCAGCGCTATTGATTGCTTTCATACAATGCTGCACGCAAATGCTGTCACCGTTTGTACTCGGCAAATCATAAAGGCTCCCATACTTCGTTTTTTGAGAATATGGCATGTTAGCAAGGACAATATCAAATCCTCTATGGTGTATTTTCCCGCTTTCATCCATGTAGGTCTCCGTACCATCAACAGGATTTGCAAGGCTATCTTTCATCTCAATATTGCTATGTCCGTCGCCTGCAAGGATCATATTCATCTTGGTAATGCGTGCTGTATTTGTTATCTCATTACCATACACTGTATTTTCACGTAACAACGCCAAGTTGGCATCGGTTCTGGCCATATTATTATAAATATAGCGAAATGACTCGATCAAAAAGCCACCTGTTCCGCAAAAGGGATCATAAATTTTTTCACCAATCTGTGGATTTACCAGCCGCACCATCGTTTTTACAATGTGGCGTGGAGTAAAATATTCACCTAAATCGTTTTTTGTAGAAGTAGAAGCTTTCAAAAAATATTCAAAAGCATCACCTTTAACATCACTGTCAACATCGGTAAGCATAAGAGGATCAAGCTTATCCATAATATCCTTGAGAATTCCGGTATCTTTAATTTGCAACGGCGTAAATATATCCGTTTCATATAAGGCATTCAGCTTATCATAAACAGTTTTATTGATATATTCAATGCGGGTAGATGCCGGAATGCCTTTAATGGCATCCCAACTGCACGCCATATCAAATTTTGTCGGTTCACCGCGTTCTTTTTTTGCTTGTTCGCTTTCACTGATAAGTTTCAGAAAAAGAATGTTTGCAAATTCTCCGAAGCGTTCAATACCAGCACGTAAGCCCTCACCACGTAGCATATTGTTCGCTTCATCAAAGATACGGATAAGTTCCTTGCGGTCATACTGAACTTTGGGACTAACAGTATTAACTTCATAAGATGTTAAATAGCGCAGCGCCAGTGCCTCGCGGATAAATTCGTCAACCTCCTCGCCGTTCAAAATAGGAGGACGATTTGCCCCAGTATGGAAAGCTTTGCAAAATACACCATCCGTTGCAAAAACTAATGGCGCATCAATTGCTCGCGCATAACCGATTCCCTGTTCCAGAGCTTCATCTATGCGTGAGCCTTTCTTTTTCGCTTCGATTACGATGAGTGGTTTTTCGCTTTCTTTAGAGTACAAAACGTAATCCGGACGCTTGCCGCCCAGCTTCTTACGCTCCAACTCTGTCTTGGGCTGTTCAAAAAATACATTCTTATCTTTTCCCTTTAACTTCCACCCGAGATTTTCGAGGCTTCGATCAATGAGTACTCTGGTTTCTGCCTCCAAAGGCGTCGTGTTCATATTCATGCTTGTGCCCCCATTTCACTCATTGTATTTAGCTCGTCTTTTGCCTTTGATGTTAAAGAGTACTTTCCTCTTGCACTATACTGTACTATATAGCCAGCGTTCTTTAATTCTTTAATGATTGCATTGACTTTTGGCTTGGTAAAATTGAGAATATCTGCAATTTCCTGCTGTGAAAGCTTTACAATCATCTCGCCATTTACAGAAATCTGTCGTGCGGCCATACATTTGAGGACCCTATATTTGTCATTAAGAAAAAAGTCAGACATAACATCGCCCTTCCAAACCATTATGGTAAAAAAATCTTACCATAATGGTTTCGGCCTGTCAATAAATGAAACTGGTGTTACGCATTAAATTTCTTCAACGGGCGGCTTAATTATCAAAAACTGTGTTCGTAGTTACTCTTTTCAAATACCCCACTGACTCCTCATTCAAAATTAGCTCGGCATAGGCGAGCGGATCATTATAGATCAGCCAATCCAGTTCTGACCGCTGGTACATACCATTCGCCACTTCGTTCTCCACGGCGGTGCAGTCGATGGAGAGTAGCGTTCCCTCCTCCAGACACAGCTCCACACAGGCGGTATCCATATTAAACTCACAGGATACAATCTTTCTCATACTCGTTACCTCCCAATGCTTAAATTTCGATTAGTTTTCCGCAGCGGCACAAGAGCCGTTTCGGTCGTTTTAGTTACCCGCAAGCAATGCGTGTGGATAGCCACACACAAATCCGGCAAGCAATGCGAGTGTTAATACACACTCACATTTCCTGCCGTCTGCTTGTTGAGGGCAGCGCCCCCAAGCCCCTTCTGAACACAGAATTTCATTCTGTGGCTGCGCGTTCTCCGAACGCTTTTTGCCCCTGTACCCGGTGCCCTGTTTCGGGGCATAGGGTGTCGTGAATCGCGACATCCTCTGATACTTTTAGGGTGTCCTAAAATGGGGCATCCTCCTTGATGATGGGGTGGCAAAATACCACCCCATCTTTTTCTTTCCGCGACGGTGGCGACGGTCGCAACGGTGCTGGGAGTACCCCTCAAAACACCGTCGCGACCGTTGCGAGCGTCGCGCTTTACTCGATTACTTCAAACGCAGGTGCTTCCACCACAATGTAGGTCAGCTGGATACGCCGTCCAGCGTGTTTGGTTTTATTCTCGTACTTCACCTGATGTTCTTCCAGCAGGCGGCTGGCATTCACATTCAGATGTTTGGTGAGCCGGTTCACTGCCATATCCGTTTGAATCGCCTGGGCCAGCTCAGTGGGACTGCCTTCCCATTCTCGGTTATCAACAGATACGATCTTCGCCACAGCTTCCAGCACCGGGTCTGGCGGCTGCTTCCAAAGCTCATTCTCTGCATGGTCGAGACCCCAAACCAGGTTCTCTTGGTCTTTGCTCAGATACAGCCGCTGATCCGCCTGGTCTCTGCCCACCACCTCCAGAGTGGCCTTGCTATCTGTCCTTTTCTCCTTCTGCATCAGGAGCGCACCATCCGCACAGCCCAGCAAGCCCGTGGTGCCGGAAATCATTTCAAAGCTATCTCCTGCAGGTTGCTTTCTAGTGTGGTGGACGATCAGGACGCAGACGCCATATCGGTCAGCAAATTGCTTCAGCTTGCCGATCACCTCATAGTCGCTGGAGTAGCTGTAACTATCGCTTACCGCCTCTCGGACCTTTTGCAGGGTATCCACGATAATCAGTCTGGTGTCACTGTGCTCCCGGACAAACTTTTCCAGCTGTTCATCCAGACCACCACCAATTATCTTAGCATTGGTGGCAAAGTGGAGGGAGCTTGTCCCCTCTACTCCGAACATACGGAACATCCGGCGCTGTAAGCGGCTCTCGTCATCTTCTAGGGCAAGATAGAGGACAGTCCCTTGATGGACCTTGTAGCCCCACAGGTCTTGCCCGGTGCTGACATGGTGGGCGATCTGTGCCACCAGGAAAGACTTTCCGATTTTCGGCGCTCCGGCAAGGATGTACGCTCCTGTATAGAGCAGGTTTTCAATCACCGCGGATTTGCCCTCGAACACATTGTCCATCAGCTCGTCCAGGGTCACAGTATGGAGGTAAGCCGGGTCGCTCATGCGGCGCATCTTCCGGTAAAGTTCCTCCAAATCTCTTTCCGGGGAATTGCTTTTTTCCTCCGGGTCTGGTATAGTGGTCTTGGAATTTTGAGAGATTGACTGCCCATCATCTGCGCCAACAGACGAGCCATGGGCGGTCATTTTCTTTTTCTCATCGCTCATAGGCAAAGTCCTCCTGCATCCCGTTCATAATAGTAGCGATCATCTGGATGGTGTCCAGCAGCTCGTCGTTCATGCACTGCCCGGCTTCGATCCGGCGCAGCTCATCCAACACAGCGGCCAGCTGATCCCGCAGCGCCTTGTAGACCCTGGGGTTGCCCTGGACCACCACATCCCGGCAAAGCAACCGCCGGATAATATAGTCCTGCTTGGTCAGGCCGGTGAGCTTCACCGCCGTCTCGATCTGGGCGTCCTCCTCCGGGGAGACCCGGAAAGCCACGGTCTTGTTCCTCCAACGGTTGTGCTTGTCCAAATTCTTTGCTGACATTTTTAATTGCCCCTTTCCATGTTCAGTTTATCCGCCATTTCCGCCTGCTTGGACGGAAACAGGTGTGCGTAGTTATAGGTGATGTCGATGCTTTCATGGCCTACCCGGTCTGCGATAGCCGTAGCAGAGAACCCCATGTCAATCAGAAGCGACACCGCGCTGTGACGAATATCATGGATTCTGATGCGCGGTACTCCCGCTTCTTTGGCTCCCCGGTCCATCTCCCTATGGAGATAGCTCTTGGTGACGGTGAACATCCGGTCATCCGGCCCGATCCCGTAAAGCATCTTGATGTAATCCTGGATTTCCTCGGCCAGGAACTGCGGCATGGTAATGACTCGATTGCTCTTTTCCGTCTTGGGGGTGGTAATCAGATCTTGACCGTTCAGCCGCTGGTAAGACTTGTTGATAGATACGGTGCGCTTCTCAAAGTCAAAGTCTGCCGGGGTCAGGGCCAGCAGCTCTCCCTCCCGGATACCACACCAATAAAGCATCTCAAAGGCGTAGAAAGACAGCGGCTTGTCCATCATCACCTCGGCAAATTTCAAGTACTGCTCCTTGGTCCAGAACATCATCTCTCGGTTTTTCTTTTTGCCCATGCTGCCCGCCTTTTTGCAGGGATTCTCCCGGAGGTTGTAGTACCGAACCGCATGGTTGAAGATGGCACTGAGCTGATTGTGGACCGTTTTCAGGTACACTGGTGAGTAGGGCTTGCCGTTCTCATCCTTATGGTTCAGCATCTCGTTCTGCCAGGTAAGGATCTGCTGGGCAGTGATGTTGCACATTTTCAGCCTGCCGAAGTAAGGCAGCAGCTTGGTGCGGATGATGTGGTCCTTGGTGGCCCAGGTGTTTTCCTTGAGTCGGGTCTTCATATCCGCCGTGTAGAGGTCCACGAAGCTCTTAAAGGTCATGTCCAGGTCGGCACTGGTCTTGTTGAGCTGTTCGCGCTCCCAGGCTTGTGCCTCCCGCTTGGTCTTGAAGCCCCGCTTCTGGGTCTGCTTGCGCTCGCCGTTCCAGTCAGTATAGCGGTAGACCGCCCGCCAAGTGTTGGTCTTTTCTTCCTTGTAGACTGCCATGGTTAGCCCTCCTTTTCCGTCTTGCCGTAGCAAAACTTCTCCATGAAAAAGTTTCGATTGACCCGTCCGGAGATGGTCAGATAGCCCTTCTCACGGAGTTCAGCGTTGAGCTTGTGGATCACCTTGTAGGCGTGGGACTTAGAGATACCCAGCTCCTGGGCCACTTCCTCCACGCGCATAAAGTTTTGTGCCTGCATTGAAAATACCTTCCTTTCCTCATTGATGGCTGCTTCGGCTGGATGTTGTGTTCCATAAATGCCTCCTCACTTTCGTCGCCACTTTTTTCCCGGATGTATAACCAGGGATTGCGGCAGTTCTTTTTTTATTTATTGGCCCTAAGCTATTTTGCTTAATATATTGTCATTATACTAAGCAAAATAGTTTGTGTCAATCTGGGTACGCAAAATAAATTAAATAAAATTGTTTAGTATCCCCTTGACTTTACTAAGCATTTCTGCTACGCTTTTCCTAAAGACAACCAACGATTGGAGTTGATGATATGGCGATTGGCGAACGGATTCACTTTTTCCGTCTCTTGCGGGGGATGACACAGAAATATCTCGGCATGGCGCTGGGCTTCCCGGAGAAGTCCGCCGATGTGCGCCTGGCACAGTACGAAACAGGATCAAGAACCCCAAAGGCAGACCTTACCGCCGCCTTAGCCCAGGTACTGGATGTCTCTCCCCATGCCCTCTCCGTCCCGGATATAGACTCCTATGTGGGGCTCATGCACACCCTGTTTACCCTGGAGGATAACTACGGGCTCAAGATCAGCGAGATAGATGGAGAAGTCTGCTTGAAGGTTGATGTGCGGAAGAACAAGGACGCCGCCCGGCTGCATGAGATGCTCTGTTCCTGGCAGCAGGCCGCCGCCATGCTGGAGGCGGGTGAGATCTCCAAAGAGGATTACGACAAGTGGCGCTACCACTACCCGGAGTTTGATAAGACCCAGAACTATGTGAAGGTGCCGCCCCAGGACCTCTTTTGACCCTCTCACTTGTAGGCCACGGGAAAGGTCGTTTGTTGCACAAAATAATAATAAAAAGAAAAAGAGAGCTAACTGACTAATCAAAATCAGTTAGCTCTCTTTTTATGAATAATGAAAAAGTGTTGCCAAATCGTTGCCACAGAGGGCGTTAACCCCTCAAAAAGCCAGCAAAATCAAGCTTTTCCGGGCTTCTGAAATCATTCCCACTCAATCGTCCCGGAGGGCTTCGGTGTCAGGTCGTAAAGGACACGGTTCACACCTTTCACTTCGGATGTGATGCGCTGTGTGATTTTCTGCAGCAACGCAAACGGCACATCCTCCACCGTGGCGGTCATTGCATCCACGGTATTTACCGCACGCAGAATGACCGGCCAGTCGAAGGTACGCACTCCCTCATGCACACCCACTGACTTGAAATCGGGCACTACCGTGAAATACTGCCACACCTTGCCCTCCAGGCCCGCCTTTGCAAATTCTTCCCGCAGGATCGCGTCGGATTCCCGCACAGCCTCCAGCCTGTCGCGGGTGATTGCTCCCAGACACCGCACGCCAAGGCCCGGGCCGGGGAACGGCTGACGGTATACCATGCTGTCGGGCAGGCCCAACGCCTTACCACAGGCACGCACCTCATCCTTAAACAACATTTTCAGCGGTTCCACCAGCGCGAAATCCAAATCCTCCGGCAGGCCTCCCACATTGTGGTGCGACTTAACAGCTTTCACTGTTTTCGTTCCGCTCTCAATGATATCCGGATAAATCGTGCCCTGCGCCAGGAAATGGATACCGTCCAGCTTGCGTGCTTCTTCTTCAAACACACGGATAAACTCCGCGCCGATAATCTTGCGCTTCTGCTCCGGCTCGGCAACGCCCGACAGTTTATTCAGGAAGCGGTCCACCGCGTCCACATAAATGAGGTTGGCGTCCATCTGGTTGCGGAACACCTCCACAACCTGCTCCGGTTCTCCTTTGCGCAGCAGACCATGGTTTACATGCACGCACACCAGCTGCTTGCCGATGGCCTTGATGAGCAACGCCGCCACGACCGAGGAATCCACGCCGCCGGACAATGCCAGAAGCACTTTTTTATCTCCCACCTGTCGGCGGATCAGCTCGACCTGGTCTGCAATGAAGTTCTCCATGTTCCAGTTGGGCTGCGCACCGCAGGCATCGAATACAAATTCGGACAGGACGGCTTTCCGCTGCGCCGCATCCGTGGGCCACGGCGCGCCGCCTTTGTGGCCAAGCTGTAAAAGCGGCAGGCCGCAGCCATAGATATCGCTGCACGCGTCGATCTCCACACCGTCCACCACATGGTTGGGGCCGCCGTTCAGAATAATCCCCTTTACATTGGGCAGCGCATTCAACTCCGCCAGTGTAATATCGTGGGGATAGATCTCACTGTACACTCCCAACGCGCGAATCTCCCGGGCAAGACGCGGGTTTTCCTCGCTGCCCAGGTCCAGAATCACGATCATGTCCTGCTTCATGGATAGAAGCCTCCTCCGGCAATATTTTTTTTATTTTACCACGATTCGACGCTTTTCCGCAACCTGCCCGGAAGAAAAGCACCTTTTGGCCCAAGCGCTGCAGCCAAAAGGCCGCAAAGGGCTTTTCTGCGCTCTTTGCGGCCTTTTCTCACTCGAATTCCACCGTCGCGGGCGGCTTTCCCGTACAGTCGTACAGCACACGATTGATGTGCGGCACCTCGTTCACGATCCGGCTGGTAACCGTGTCGATGACCTCCCAGGGCAAGTGCGCGGCTTCTGCCGTCATAAAATCTGCCGTAGTAACAGCACGCAGCGCAACAGCATAGTCATAGGTACGTTCGTCGCCCATCACGCCAACGCTGCGCATGTTTGTCAGTGCCGCAAAATACTGGCCAAGGCCCTGCGCCACGCCTGCCTTTGCGACTTCCTCGCGGTAAATGGCGTCCGCATCCTGCAAAATTGCGATTTTCTCCGGCGTCACCGCGCCGATGATGCGGATGGCAAGGCCTGGTCCGGGGAAAGGCTGGCGGCTGACCAAATGCTCCGGGATTCCCAGCTCGCGGCCCGCGTTGCGCACTTCGTCCTTGAACAGGTCGCGCAGCGGTTCGATAATCTCTTTGAAGTCCACATAGTCCGGCAGACCGCCTACGTTATGGTGGCTCTTGATGACCGTGGATTCACCGCCCAGGCCGCTTTCCACCACGTCCGGGTAGATGGTTCCCTGTACCAGAAAATCCACTGTTCCGATTTTTTTCGCTTCCTCTTCAAATACGCGGATGAACTCTTCGCCGATGATCTTTCGTTTTTGCTCCGGTTCCTCCACGCCCGCCAGCTTGTCATAAAAACGCTGCCGCGCGTTTACACACACAAAGTTCAAATCGTACGGTCCCTCCGGGCCGAACACCGCGCACACTTCCTCACTTTCATTTTTTCTCATGAGGCCGTGATCCACGAACACACAGGTAAGCTGCTTGCCCACAGCTTTTGCCAGCATGACGGCCGCAACAGAAGAATCCACGCCGCCCGAAAGTGCACACAGCACGCGCCCGTCTCCGATTTTTTCCCGCAACATGCGAATGGACTGTTCCACGAAAGAATCCATTTTCCAATCGCCCGTACAGCCGCACACATTATAAATGAAATTCGAGAGCATCTTTGTACCCTCCTGCGTGTGCAGGACCTCGGGATGAAACTGCAGCGCATACAGACGCTTTTCCGGCTGCTCCATCGCCGCGGCCGGGCAATTTGCACTGTGTGCAGAGATAACAAAGCCCGGAGCAACCGATTCGATATAATCCGTGTGGCTCATCCAGCATACTGTGCTGGATGAAATATCCGCGAAGAGCTTGGACGCAGGATCGACAAACACCTCTGTTTTGCCGTATTCACGCACAGGTGCTTTACACACATGGCCGCCCAACAGATGCATCATAAGCTGGGCGCCGTAGCAGATACCCAGTACAGGGATGCCCAAATCAAACACCTCTGTGCTGATGGCAGGAGCCCCATCTTCATAGGCGCTGTTGGGTCCGCCTGTAAAGATAATTCCCCGCGGTCGCTTCGCTTTTATAACATCCAACGCTTTCGTATAAGGAACGATTTCGCTGTACACATGGCACTCGCGCACGCGCCGCGCGATCAACTGATTATACTGGCCGCCAAAATCGACGACGATCACTGATTCGGACATAAATTCCTCCCCCAAAATTCTTCCCACTCTGTACAATGTTTTTTCTTAGTATAGCACATCAGGCATGAAATTGCGTGCAGAAAATAACCGCGTTTCCCATCGGATTCCTAGTTATTTTACCAAATCTCACGCAGCTTCATCCGTCATTCAAACTCAAAAAGCGATTCAATGGGCGCACGCACGGCACGCGAGATCTCAATAGCCAACTTCAGAGATGGATTGTACTTTCCGGCTTCCAGACGAATGATCGTTTCTCTCCTGACATGCACACGGAATGCCAACTCCTCTTGCGTCATTCCCGCAAGCTGGCGGTACTTTTTCAAATTACAAACAAAGCCGTCCACGGTTCACGCCTTCCTGTCCAGGTAATAAGTAAGAGCTGGAGCCGCCACAGAGCACACCGAATACCCCAAAGCCCCGAACAAAAGCACCGTATCCCGGCCAATCCCCTGCCTGTCCAGCAAAAACAGAAGCAAAAAACTGAGCAGTGCAAACAGGCCTCCCACAATACGCATAGCGCGCGTTTCATTTTCCACAAGGCGCTCATCTGCCGGCTCTTTATACAGCAATCCCCAGAAAAACCAGGCAAAAAATGCGAAGAAAACAAAAAACAGATAATTCCGTCCGCCCCCGTGCTTCGGCAAGAAGCCGAGGAAGCCCAAAAAACCCATGCAGCCCATCCAGGGCTTGATTTGAAAATTGCGGTGTGCCTTTTTCATTTCAACTTCCCCCTAAAAGTGATATATTTGTACCTTTCAGTGATAAATATATCACTTTTTCATTGAAAAAGCAAGCCGCTGAAATAAAAACTCCCCGGTGGTTTTTCTACAATAAAAAAGCGCCCGCTTCTCAGCAGGCGCTTTTTTCAGAGATAATTACTCGTTGATCTTCGTAACAACGCCGGAGCCAACGGTACGGCCGCCTTCGCGGATAGCGAAACGGAGACCTTCCTCGATAGCGATCGGGGTGATCAGCTCAACGTCCATGGAGACGTTGTCGCCGGGCATGCACATCTCGGTGCCTTCCGGCAGCTTGATGACACCGGTCACGTCCGTAGTGCGGAAATAGAACTGCGGGCGATAGTTGTTGAAGAACGGAGTGTGACGGCCGCCCTCTTCCTTTTTCAGGATATAGACCTGGCCGGCAAACTTGGTGTGCGGATGAATGGAACCGGGCTTGGACAGAACCTGGCCGCGCTCGATCTCATTGCGCTGGATGCCGCGGAGCAGAGCACCCACGTTGTCGCCAGCCTGAGCGAAGTCCAGCAGCTTGCGGAACATCTCAAGGCCGGTAACGGTGGTCTTACGCTTCTCTTCGACGAGACCGACGATCTCGACTTCCTCGCCAACCTTGATGACGCCACGCTCCACACGACCGGTAGCAACAGTGCCGCGGCCGGTGATGGTGAACACGTCCTCAACAGGCATCAGGAACGGCATATCCTCTTTGCGGTCGGGAGTGGGGATATAGCTGTCCACAGCCTCCATCAAATCGAGGATGCACTTGTACTCGGGGGCGTTGATGTCCGTGGAGCTGGACTCCAGAACCTGCAGAGCAGAACCGCGGATGATGGGCGTGTCGTCGCCGGGGAACTCATACTCGGTCAGCAGCTCACGGATCTCCATCTCGACGAGATCCAGCAGCTCTTCGTCGTCCACCTGGTCGCACTTGTTCATGAACACGACGATATAGGGAACGCCGACCTGACGGGAGAGCAGGATGTGCTCACGGGTCTGGGGCATGGGGCCGTCGGAAGCAGACACGACCAGAATCGCGCCGTCCATCTGAGCAGCGCCGGTGATCATGTTCTTCACATAGTCGGCGTGGCCCGGGCAGTCAACATGGGCATAGTGACGGTTGTCCGTCTCGTACTCCACGTGAGAGGTGTTGATCGTGATGCCGCGCTCGCGCTCCTCGGGAGCCTTATCGATGTTGGCATAATCGGTGAACTCGGCGTCGCCCTTCATGGCCAGCACCTTCGTGATGGCAGCGGTCAGGGTCGTCTTGCCATGGTCAACGTGACCAATGGTGCCGATGTTGATATGCGGTTTGTTACGCTCAAATTTCGCTTTCGCCATTGTTATTGTCCTCCTTTGTTTTGAGACCGTTTCTTAAGGCCATTGTACTAAATGCACCCTAAAAAATCAAGTGTTTTATTTGTTTGCCAGAGGCTGGCGGAAAAAGGCTTAGCCCTCTTTCTTTGCACGGCCCGCCATGATGCTCTCGGCGATGCTCTTGGGCACGTCGATGTAGTGGCTGGGCTCCATGGAATACTGGCCGCGGCCCTGCGTTTTGCTGCGCAGGTCGGTGGCGTAACCGAACATGTTGGACAGCGGAACGAGCGCATCGATCTGCTGCGTGCCGCTGCGGGACTCGGTGCCCTGGATCTGGCCGCGCCGGGCATTGATATCGCCGATAACGTCGCCCATATACTCGTCGGGCACGATGACGGCAACCTTCATAATCGGCTCCAAAATAACGGGATCCGCCTTACGCATAGCCTCTTTGAAGGCCATGGAACCGGCGATCTTAAACGCCATTTCGGAGGAGTCGACCTCATGGTAGGAACCATCGTACAGCGTGACCTTGACGTCCACAACGGGATAGCCTGCAAGCACGCCGGCCTGCATGGCGCCCTGGATGCCCTGGTCGATGGGGCCGATGAACTCTTTCGGGATGGCGCCGCCAACGATGGCGTTGACGAACTCATAGCCCTTACCTGCTTCGTTCGGCTCGATTTTGATTTTGACGTGACCGTACTGGCCTTTACCGCCGGACTGACGCGCGTACTTGGTGTCCTGGTCGGCGGGACGGCGGATGGTCTCGCGGTAGGCAACCTGCGGGGCGCCCACGTTGGCCTCCACCTTGAACTCACGCAGCAGGCGGTCGACGATGATCTCCAGATGGAGCTCGCCCATGCCCGCGATGATGGTCTGGCCGGTCTCTTCGTCGGTATAGGTTCGGAACGTGGGGTCCTCCTCAGCCAGCTTTGCCAGCGCGATGCCCATTTTTTCCTGGCCGGCCTTGGTTTTCGGCTCAATGGCCACACGGATAACGGGCTCGGGGAACTCCATGCTCTCCAGGATAACCGGATGCTTTTCGTCGCACAGCGTGTCGCCCGTGGTCGTGTTCTTCAGGCCCACAGCCGCCGCGATGTCGCCGGCGTAGCAGATATCGATATCCTGACGGTGGTTGGCGTGCATCTGAAGGATGCGGCCCATGCGCTCGCGGTTGTCCTTCACGGAGTTGTACACCGTGCTGCCGGCTTCGACAACACCGGAGTAAACGCGGAAGAAACAAAGCTTACCCACGAACGGGTCGGTCGCGATCTTGAACGCCAGCGCCGCGAAAGGAGCGTTGTCGTCGGAAGGACGGGTCTCCTCTTCCTCGGTGTCGGGGTTTACGCCCTTGATGTCCTCGATGTCGGTCGGAGCCGGCATGTAGTCCACGATGGCGTCGAGCAGCTTCTGCACGCCCTTGTTTTTATAGGAAGTGCCGCACACGACCGGAACGATCGTATTGGCGATGGTCTCCTTGCGGATGGCCACTTTCATCTCGGGGATGGTGAGCTCCTCACCGTCGAGATATTTCATCATCAGCTCTTCGTCGTTTTCGGCGATGGCTTCGATCAGTTCGCTGCGGTATTTCTCAGCCAGCTCCTGCATATCCTCGGGGATCTCCTCCACGCGGATATCCTTGCCCAGGTCATCGTAATAGACGTAGGCTTTCATCTCAAGCAGGTCGATAATGCCCTTGAACGTCTCCTCCTTGCCGATGGGAAGCTGCAGGGGGATGGCGTTCGCCTTCAGGCGGTCCTTGATCATGTCCAGCACGTGATAGAAATCCGCGCCCATGATGTCCATCTTATTGACGTAGATCATGCGGGGGACATGATACTTGTTGGCCTGATGCCACACGGTCTCAGACTGAGGCTCAACACCACCTTTTGCGCACATAACGGTAACGCTGCCGTCCAGTACACGCAGGGAGCGTTCCACCTCAACGGTGAAGTCCACGTGGCCCGGGGTGTCGATGATGTTGATTCTGTGTCTGTTCTTTTTGGCAAGGGCCGGGTCGTTCTGATACTCGGTATGGCTCCAATAGCATGTGGTGGCAGCGGAAGTGATCGTGATGCCACGCTCCTGCTCCTGCGCCATCCAGTCCATCGTCGCAGCGCCGTCGTGCGTCTCACCGATTTTGTGGTTGATGCCTGTATAGAACAGGATGCGCTCGGTGGTCGTGGTCTTGCCTGCGTCGATATGGGCCATAATGCCGATGTTTCTGGTCATTTCCAGAGAAACGTCTCTTGGCATAGTTTCCTCCTAAAAGTTAAGACACAGATTAATATCTGTAATGAGCAAACGCCTTGTTGGCCTCTGCCATCTTGTGGGTATCCTCACGCTTTTTGCAAGCGTTGCCGTTGCCGTTGACGGCGTCCATGATCTCGCCGGCCAGACGCTCACGCATGGTGCGCTCGCTGCGGGCACGGGCATAAGTGGTGAGCCAGCGCAGGCCCAGTGTCTCGCGGCGCTCGGGGCGCACTTCCATCGGCACCTGGTAGGTGGAACCACCCACACGGCGCGCCTTGACCTCAAGCACCGGCATGATGTTCTCCAGGGCTTTTTCAAAGCTCTCGAGCGGGTCGTTACCGGTCTTTTCCTTCACGATATCGAACGCATCGTAAACGATTTTCTGCGCGACGCCCTTTTTGCCGTCGTACATGATGTTGTTGATCAGACGTGTCACCATTTTGGAATTATACAAAGGATCCGCCAAAACGTCACGCTTTGCAATATTACCTCTTCTGGACATCTTTCTTCCCTCCTTCATAAAATGATATCATCGGTACTCGAAAGTAATAAAACTCCCGTACTGTCCCGCGAAAAGGTTACTCTATATGAATAAGCCTTCAAGGGGCATTGTACATTTCAGTGTTTTTTACTTTTTCGCGGCACCGGCCTTGGGGCGCTTCGCACCATACTTGGAACGGGCCTGGCCACGGTTGGCAACACCCTGGGTATCGAGCGTACCGCGGATGATGTGGTAACGCACGCCCGGGAGGTCCTTAACACGGCCGCCACGAATCAGTACGACGCTGTGCTCCTGCAGGTTGTGGCCGATACCCGGAATGTACGAAGTAACTTCGATACCATTGGAGAGACGAACACGAGCGACCTTACGAAGAGCAGAGTTCGGCTTTTTCGGGGTCATGGTACGAACGGCGGTGCAAACGCCACGCTTTTGCGGGGAGTTCTGGTCCGTGTAAGCCTTCTTCTGGGAGTTGTAGCCTTTCAGAAGGGCAGGAGCCGTCGATTTCTTCACCAAGACCTCGCGGCCTTTGCGCACGAGCTGGTTAAAAGTAGGCATGATTTTCCTCCTTTCAAAAAATAATATCCGGGGAAAAAACTTCCCCTGTATGTGAAAGCGGCAAACCGCTTACCACCAAGGTTTCGGGGCGTCCAGGCTCGACAAAACGCGCCTGCGGCGCAACATTTATATTTTACACGGTTTGGATGGTCCTGTCAACAGAAAGCACCGGTGAAATTCAGCATTTTGCATGATTTTTACACGTTTTTTTCTGCATGTCCCCTTTTGCGCCTCAGATAAGGTAATTTTACCACATGCCGTCCCCCCGCTGCAATACTCTGTGACAGTGTTGCCGAAAAAAACGCGCACCAAACATACTGTCTCCGTTTGCCGCGCCGCTTTTTGGGCAACCTATGAAACAGAAGGAGGCATTCCCATGCTAAAAAAGATCAGCCGGGCGCGGCTAGACGCCCTGCGGCAGGGCTGGCTGGAAAGCCGCCGCCACCTGCCCGCCGCCCGTTTCGGCCCCCTTACTGCGCTGGACGACAGCCTCATTCGCCCGCACACGGGCTTCAACACACATCCTGACAAGAATGAGGTACTGCTTTATTATATTGCAAACGGTGAGCTGACCCACGGCGACAGCCTGAACAATCACAGTGTCCTGCGCCGGGGCGAAGCGCTGTGCCTGCACACGGGCACCGGGCTGCGGCACAGTGAGCTCAACCAGAGCAGCGCGCCGCTGCGTCTGGTCCGGATGGCTTTTTCGCCTGCACGGCCGGGCGGCGCACCCAACTATGGAGAGCAGCGCTTTTTGTGGGAAAATCGTGTGAACCGGTGGCTTTTGCTGGCCTGCGCCGCTCCAGAACCGGACAGCGGTCCACTGTTCCTCAGCGCGGATGCCAACGTCTATGCGGCAGACCTCACCTGCGAAGCCCGCCTCGCTTTTCCCATTGAGCCGGGGCGGCAGGTATATTTGCTGGTTGTGGAAGGTGCTGCCGAAGTGAACGGCATCGTGCTGGAGGACGGCGACGCGCTTTCTGCTTTTGGTGAACCGCTGCAGCTTTCCGCCCTTCCCCGCGCCCACATTCTTCTTGTAGAAGCGCCGCAGTATTGATAGCGGTTCTCCCCGGCAGCGGCACACGCTCTGGCGCGGAAGCGCATTCCCTTCCGCCCGTCATCCACACACAAAAGACGCCCGCCGTTTGGCGGGCGTCTTTTCTGCTGTTTGGGAATGGGCCTTTACAGGTCCACCTCGTCCCCTGCCGCCAGCTCGGCTTCCACTTCGGGAATACCGGTGCCGGCCGGGATAAGCTTGCCGATGATGACATTTTCCTTAAGACCCATGAGCGGGTCCACTTTGCCTTTGATGGCTGCATCGGTAAGCACGCGGGTGGTCTCCTGGAAAGAAGCGGCCGAGAGGAAGGAATCCGTGGCCAGGGACGCCTTGGTGATGCCCAGCAGGATACTGGTCGCACGGGCGGGCTTCAGGTCCGTCTCACCGGCGGCAACACGCGCCGCGATCTCCTCATTGGCGTCGCGGAACTCGGATTTGTCCATGGACGAACCGACGATCAGCTTCGTGCTGCCCGCGTCCTCAATGCGCACCTTACGCATCATCTGCAGGACGATGACCTCAATGTGCTTATCGCAGATATCCACGCCCTGCAGGCGGTAGACCTTCTGCACCTCGCTGATGAGGTAGTTCTGCACGGCAATGGGCCCCTTGATGGCCAGGATATCCTGAGGATAGGCAAAACCCTCGGTGAGGATATCGCCCGGCTCCAGCTGCGCACCGTCCGCAATACGGATGCGCTGACCGAAGGGAATCAGGTAGCTCTTTTCAGCGGGCGCGCCGTTTTCGTCCACGCCCTCCACCACAACGTGCCGGTTTTTCTTGGAATCGTCGATGTGCGCGGTACCCGCGATTTCTGTCATGATAGCCAGATTCTTGGGACGGCGCGCCTCGAACAGCTCTTCAACACGCGGCAGGCCCTGCGTGATATCCTCCGCCGACGCAATGCCGCCCGTATGGAACGTACGCATGGTGAGCTGGGTGCCCGGTTCGCCGATGGACTGGGCAGCGATAATGCCCACAGCCTCGCCCATACCGACCAAGCGGCCGTTGGCCAGGTTCGCGCCGTAGCACTTGGAGCATACGCCGTGCTTGGAATCGCAGCACAGCACGCTGCGGATCTCCACTTCCTTGATGCCTGCGGCAACAACGGCCTTCGCATCGTCCTCGCTCATCATCTTGTCCTTGGAGACGAGCACTTCGCCCGTGGCCGGATCAAGGATGTCGTTCACCGCAAAACGGCCCTGGAGACGTTCCTCCAGCTTTTCGATCATCTCGTTGCCTTCGCGGATGTCGGAAACCATGATGCCCTGTGCCGCGCCGCAGTCCTCCTCGCGGATGATCACGTCCTGAGAGACGTCTACCAGACGGCGGGTCAGATAACCGGAGTCCGCAGTACGCAGAGCGGTATCTGCCAGACCCTTTCGGGCGCCCTTGCCGGCGATGAAGTATTCCAGAATATTCAGGCCCTCGCGATAGTTCGCGCGGATGGGGATCTCAATGGTCTTACCGGACGTGTTTGCAATCAGGCCGCGCATACCGGCCAGCTGGCGGATCTGAGCCATGGAGCCGCGGGCGCCGGAGTCTGCCATCATGAAGATGGGGTTGCGGGCATCCAGGTTTTCCTGCAGGGCGCTTGCCACGTCCTCGGTGGTCTTGCTCCAGACCTTGATCACGCCGTTATAGCGCTCCTCGTTGGAGATCAGGCCCTTGTTGTACTGCTTGGTGATCTTGCCGATCTGCTCCTCGGCAGATGCCAGCAATTCAGCCTTCTGGGGCGGGATCACAGCGTCCGAAACGGCTACGGTGACCGCGCCCTTCGTGGAATATTTGTAGCCCTGCGCCTTCACACGGTCCAGCATCTCGGCAGTGACGGACGTGCCGTGTACCTGGATGCAGCGGTCGATGATCTGGCCCAGTTTCTTTTTGTTGACGAGGAAATCCACCTCGAACAGGAAACGGTTCTCCGGAATGGAGCGGTCCACATAACCAAGGTCCTGGGGGATGGGCTGGTTGAAAATGATGCGGCCCACTGTGGTGTCGATGATTCGGCTGCGCTCTGTGCCGTCGATCTCCATGGTACGGCGCACCCTGATCTTAGCCTGCAGCGTGATAACGCCTTCCTGATAGGCCATGACGGCCTCGTTTTCGTCGCGGAACACCTTACCTTCGCCCTTGTCTCCGTCGTTGACCATGGTGAGGTAATAGCTGCCCAGTACCATATCCTGGGTAGGCACTGTGACGGGCTTGCCGTCAGCCGGCTTGAGCAGGTTGCCGGAAGCCAGCATCAGGCGTTTGGCCTCACGCTGCGCTTCTTCGGAAAGGGGCACGTGCACAGCCATCTGGTCGCCGTCAAAG
>ERZ1036464.457-NODE-457-length-20867-cov-5.003460_pt1 | contig 20867 bp, 19 predicted proteins | sample MGYA00514230_ERZ1036464 | MGnify/ENA primary metagenome ERZ1036464 (study PRJEB33795, sample SAMN09464918) | human gut metagenome | isolation source: Bloodstream | host: Homo sapiens | place: USA: Stanford, California | collected 2016-06 ... | reverse complement strand
TACTGCGTTTTGTCGTGCCGACTTCGTGCTTATGCCTTGTGCCATTGTACCGCATACTGCGTCTTACGGTTAGATACTGCTCGTCAAGGTTGATGTCCTGCCAAGTCAGACCGCAGACCTCTCCGATACGCAAGCCTGCATAGTAGGCTATCTGCACCGCAAGCAACGCAGGGTGTTTCTTTTGGGTTAAGAAGTCCGTCAGTTTTTGGTATTCCCCGTGTGTAATGGTAGGAACAGGAACAATATCTTCTTCGCTGTCCGAGAAAATATCTGTTTCCTCTTTTCTGCCACGCAACTTCACATACTGCATCGGGTTAAAGGTTATCAGCCTTTTCGGAAATACAGCAAAACGAAATGAATTTTGCAGTACCGCCGAGAATTGCAGCATATAGCCTTTACTCATCGGCTTTGAAGTTGTACCGCCAGGATTTATCCCTCCGTAACTCATCAGGTCGATAAACGACTGTAAATGGTCGGCAGTCACGGTTTTCAGTTTTCGGCTGCCAATGGGATATTTTTTAATCTTTTTGACTGCCGCCATATATGCCATAACCGTACCGTTGCTAAGGCTGCCGGGCTTCAGTTCTTCCTCTACCCACATATCCAGCATTTCGCCAACCGTGATGTTTTCGGCTTTCCCGACAAACTTCTTTTCCTCATAGTCAGCGATTGCTTTTCTGAGCAGGGCTTCTGTTTCAGACTTGCTTTCTGTTCCCACAAACTCTTTCTGTACTTTTCTGCCGCTTTCATCTTCGATATAGAAGCGTGCGTACCACTTTTTACCTTTTTTTCTTACAGAACCTTTTGCCATAGATAAATTTCTCCTTTCTATCCGTGGCAATCGGGACTGTGACATATGGTGTGCGTAAAGTAATAGTGTCACTTATGCCGATGAATGTCAATCGGCATTTTCACTTGTCAAAGTGCCACGGAATTTTTCTTTTTCAGCAACCCTTTCCTCGGCTGCTGTCACTATCCCGAACAGGTCGCCCATCTTTACAGCGGTGCGTCCCTCATCGTAGATATGTAAAATTCCATCTAAAAACTGCTTCATATTCTCGATAGGAAGTTCCATTTCTTTACGGTAAACTCTTTCCATAATCGCCCCTGACTCAATCGCATAGCGGCGTAAGGACTGCTTTAAGCCCTCGTCCTCCGCTACACGGTCAACCTCAGCCATAGCGTCTGCAAAGTGATAAGTCATAACCGTATAGAGGTCAATCATCTTTCCGAGGAATGTGGTGAGCAGCTGTTGGTGCGGTTCTCCCTTTACCACAGAAGAAACGGTATCAAGATAATTTTTGATATGTTCCTCCATATCCTTTGCACATAAAGTGCGGCTGTCGTATTCCTTATCTTCGGAAAGTCCTGTCAGCCATTCGGGAGTGGTCAGGAGTGCTTCTGCCAGTCCGTTGATAATCATTGTACGCTTCGGGTCTACACCGTCCGCTTCATATCTCTGAATGGTAGATTTGTTTACTCCGACACGCTTACCAAGTTCGGGCATTGTTAAGTTTAACTCTGTTCGGCGTTCTTTCACTCGTTCACCGACCTGTTTTGCGGTGAATGTAATTTCTTGTTTCAAGGTTTTCACCTCCTATTGATGATAGTATAGCACAGAAAAACTTATTTTGCAACCATAAATTTAATAATAGGCAAAAATATTTCTTGATAAGTTGCAAAACAAGTTGACAAGAGATAGCAAAATAAGTATAATTACAGATACATAGTTGCAAAATGCGTATTTTGAAAGGAGGTTGATAAAATGAGCAACATCAAAATGGGTTTAACCATAGAAGAAGCCGCAGAATGTACGGGTATCGGAAGAAATACAATGCGTAAGTTGGTAGACTGGGGCAAACTTCCCGTCCTCAAGGTCGGAAGAAAAGCGATTATCCGCAGGGATACTTTAGAGCGATTTATGAGCGTCAATCAGGGAAGAAACCTGCTCAATGAAAACGATGTTCGCAAAGTAGAATAACCATTCTCCAAGCCCTCGGCGTTTGAGAGCGAAATACACCCCTCGCACAAATCTTCGAGTTGTACTCTGGGTATTTCGCCCTTGCAGGGGGCTATGTATCACAGCTTCGGACAATGCACCGCCGCTATGATACAGAAGAAAACAGCACGCTGTTTTCTTCGCTGTCCGTCTGCTTACGCTGCCGAAACAGCAGCAACCGATTTCTCGGTTGCAAAAAGAGTATGCCCGTCACGGGAGGAAGGAGTATATGGCAAGACACAGTTTTATACAGATGTCAAAGCTACCCAATGTCAAGGGAAGAATATCCTATATCACAAGCCACGCAAGACAGGAAAATCTCTATGCCACCTACCGCACCGCCGACAATGAATTTTGGAGTAACCTTGCAAGGGAAAGCCAGCAGGAATTTAAGCGAAGCGGTACGGAGGGCAAATGTATTGAAGCAAGGGAATTGATTATCGCCCTGCCCGAAGTATATACAAAATACGAGCCGCAGGAAGTCCTTGAAGATTTTACGGAGGAGTTCCACAGGCGGTATGGTGTAGAGTGCGTGTCAGCCCTCCACCACAACAAACGCAAGACAAACTATCATATCCACCTTATCTTCAGCGAAAGAAAGCTGCTTCCTGAACCTGACATCAAGATAGCCACACGCAGCGTGTTCTATGATGAAACAGGCAAAAGGGTACGCACCAAGAAAGAAATCACAGGGGAGGACGGACAGATACGAAAAGGCTGCACCGTCATTAAAAAGGGCGAGGTTTACGAAAGCCACCTCTTTACCGTGAAAGATGATAAATTCAAAAGCGAGCCTTTTCTTCGGGAGGTAAAAGAGATTTACACTGACCTTATCAATCGCCATATTGCTGATCCCGAACAGCAGTTAAAGGTATTTGATAAGAACAGCGTTTATCTTCCTACCAAGAAAATCGGTAAGAACAATCCCAAAGCCGCCGAGATTGAAGCCGACAACGCCGCAAGGCAGGAATGGAACAGGACGGCGGATATGGCATTGTTATCGGGGATTGAGGAAACAAAGATACTGGAAATCAAGAAAGAGGAAATCCACCAAAAGGCAAGTCAGTCCATTAAAGAAAAGGGCTGGCTGCCTACCTTGTTCCGCAGCATTATCGGCAGGGCAAAGGAGCTTCTGCAAAGCCTTATCCGAGAAAAGGATATGCCGCCCAAGCCTACGCTGGATATGGATATGGCGGAATTTCGACGCATGAAAAATCTGATGATAAAGGCGCAGGAGGGCGCAAGGGAAATCCGCCGTTTGCAGGACGATGTTCTCCCGAAACTGAAAGCGCAGCTTGCAGACACAAAGGGGCTTTTCAAAGGCAAGGAGCGTAAAGCCCTGTCCGAGCAGATACAGCAGACGGAAAAGGAAATCGCTGCAAAACTGGATATGCTGCCCGATATTCTGAAAGAGGACGGTTATCCCGATGTGCAGGCGTTCATGCGTACTTTCCGAGAAATGGAAAGCGTTGTGGAACAGTACAGCCGTGACCTTGCCGAGTGGGAGCGTCAGACCAGCAGGAAACCGTCAGCCGCCGCCAAAGAGCAGCGCAGACCACCCGAAAAGCAGAGCGTATTAAAACATTTGCGGGAGATACAGGATAAAAATAGGCAGAAACCACCCCAAAGACAGCGCAAAAAATCCATTGACAGAGATAGCCGATAGATATGGAAAAACCGCCGTTATGGTGTTACCCATAGCGGCGGTGGTACATAATTATTTGCTGACTGCAAGCGTGATTTTCATATCCTGAACATTGATGATTGTTTCTTTTTTGCACTTCGGACAGTAGAGAGGAAAGTTTCTCATCTCAGTATTTTCCTGTATCATTGTTCGGGTTTTATTGCCGCAGACAGGGCAAAGTATCCATTCTGTTTTCATAATGTCGACCTCTTTGCGTTTCTCACTAATGGGAAAATATGAAATCTATATCATTCAATTTCAGTTAGAAATCTAAATTCCCCAATCCTGACTAATCATTTGCAGCTTTACCATATGCGGATAAATTTTGCCTGTGTTCATCAGTTTTTCCGGCGTTCCCTGTTCGGCAACCGTACCGTTTGAAAGCACAACCACTTTATCTGCGCCGCTTACGGTACGCATACGGTGGGCGATAACAAGTACGGTCTTGTCCTTTATCAGTCTTGACAAAGCAGCCTGTATCAATGTTTCATTTTCCACATCAAGACTTGCCGTTGCTTCATCAAGTAAGATAATAGGGGAATTTTTGAGAAAAGCGCGGGCGATTGAAATTCTCTGCCTTTCCCCGCCAGACAATTCGCAGCCATTTTCACCAATCATACTGTTATACCCGTCTGGGAGCTTTTCTGCAAATTCTTCACAATTTGCTAGTCTTGCCGCCGCAATTACTTCTTCGTCGGTCGCGTCCTTTCTGCCTATTCTGATATTCTCCATGATTGTGTTGTTAAACAGCGTCACATCTTGAAATACGATAGAGTACAGAGACAGCAAGGTTTCCGGCTCTATTTTCGATATATCCATACCACCGACAGTAATCTTCCCTTTGTTTATGTCCCAAAACCGCGAGGCAAGACGCGACACCGTAGTTTTTCCGCCGCCGGACGGTCCGACTAAAGCGGTAACTTCTCCCTGTTTTGCCGTAAAAGACACATCTTTCAATACGGTTTCCCCAGTATTATAAGCAAATCCTACATGGTCGAATACAATGTCATAACCTTTATTTATCAGTTGATTTTCCCCTGTCTGAATAGGTTGGTCAAGGATTTCGTTCATGCGGTCTATGTTCGTTTTCGTAGAGATTACCGCAGCAAGATTTTGCAATGCGCCTTCAAGCGGGGCATAAAGCCTTGAAGCTACAAGCAAGAACATAAAAAACAGCGGAATATCAATTTCTCCACGAATAAGCAGCGTAGAGCCTACAAGCGCAACCGTAGCAATTCCAAACTTTAATATTAGTGTTGAAGAAACAACAAAAAGTGCTGTTCCAAGTTCTGTTATAATGTGCCGTTTTTCTACATAGTCAATTTTTTTGTCAAGTCCTTTCAGATAACTTTCTTCCGCATTGTTTGATTTCAAGTCCTGTAAACTTTCGATACACTCTTGTACACCGCTTTCAAGCGCGACATTTGCCGCTACAGATTTACAGTTGAAGTATTCCTGTATGCGAGCTGAAAAGAATGTGATTGTAAATGCAATCGGTAAAACCCACACCGCCGCAAGAGCCATTCGCCAGTCGTAAGCAAAAAGGCAGATTGCAATTAGTGTTGTTGAAATGAGGGAGCCTGCCAATGCGGGTACATAATGGGAGAATGCAGTTTCAAGCGTAGCACAGTCTCCCATAATAGAATTGGTTAAATCCGCAAGGTCTTTTTTGCCAAAAAAGGACAACGGGATTTTGCGTAGCCGTTCCGCTAAGGATATACGCCTTACCCCGCTTTCCACATAAGTCGCTAAGTAAGTGGCGTTATATTGAAACCAAGTCGCAATAAATATAAGGCATAAGCAAACCAAAGAACCAACCGCATAAAAAGCAATGCGGCTTCCATTCAAGTTCCCATTCATGGTGTCAATGACAAAGTAATAGAGCAATCCCACAGGGAGCATAAAGGATATATCCTGTACGACGCAGGCAATACAGCCTTTTATCAAATCGACAGCCCCCTGTCTTGATAATGCAAAACGTCTTTGCAATGTCTTAATCATGCGTTTACCTCCTTTGCAATCTTCCATTCTGCCGCTTCGGAATAATCCTTCCACATTTTTGTAAATATGCCGTTTCTTTCTATCAGTCCGCTATGTGTGCCGCTTTCGACAATTTCACCGTCTTGCAGTACATAAATGCAATCCGCGTCTGTGATTGACGACAACCTGTGTGCAATCATAATGACGGTCTTTCCCTTTGAAAGCGCGGATAAAGCCTGCTGTACGCGCACCTCATTATCGGGGTCGGCAAATGCGGTCGCTTCATCAAGGATTATGATAGGCGCATTTTTCAAAATCGCGCGGGCAATCGCTATTCTTTGCTGTTCGCCGCCGGACAGATATACGCCTTTTGCGCCGACAACCGTATCAATGCCATTCGGTAATTTTTCAATAATATCCAAGCACTGTGCAGCTTCCAAAGCATGGGCGATTTCTTCGCGTGTAGCGTCAGGCTTTGCCATACGCACATTTTCCAATATGGACGCTTTGATAAGTCGGCTGTTCTGAAATACAAAGGACACCTTATTCATCAATGTTTCTTTCGGAATGTCGCATATGTCGATATTCCCTATCAGTACGCGCCCTTTTTGCGGGTCAAAAAATCTTGTGACGATATTTGCAAGCGTTGTCTTGCCGCCGCCGGACGATCCTACCAATGCGACTGTCTGCCCCGGTTTTATGGAAAGAGATACATCATTGAGCGCGTTTTTCTTTCCGTCATAGCTGTAACTAACGTGTTCTAATGTAATCCCATTATCTTTAGGGATATTATTCACGCTGCTTTCAGATAATGGTTTTTCGTTCAGCACTTCATTAATCCTGTTAATTGCGTCGCCTACAATCATTGCGTCCTCGCTCATAAACATAATTTTTGTGAGCGTCGTACCAATGACGGGCGTAATCACAATATAGAAAATAAGGTTTAACAGAAGTTCATTTGTTACGCCGCCCCTTGTAAAGAGAATACCTCCGGCAATCAGAAACGCGAATACACTGTTAATTGCCGTTGTATAGAACATCATAGGCAGACGCAGCCCCTTTGTGTATGCGATTACCCATGTTTCGTAATTGTCTATCGCGTTTTTGAAGCGTTTGAAAGAAAAGATTGTCTGTCCGAAAGTCTTTACTACGGGTACGCCCCGCACATATTCAACGGCTTCATTTGACATATCGGCAAGCGCATTTTGATATTGTTCCATTCGCTTTTCCATGTCTTTTCCTGTCATTTTCATCATAATCAGAAAACCAAGCACAACGGGAACAAGGCTTAAAAGCCCTAACCGCCAGTCAAAAGCAAGCAACAGGAAAAGTAGCCCTATAGGGGTGGCAATCGCCCCCGCTTTGTCGGGAAGCCTGTGTGCAAGATACGTTTCCGTAGCAGCACTGGAACCGTTTACTATTCTCCGCAGCTTTCCACTTCCATACTTCTCCGTTACTCCGAGCGGCAATGCTGCAATATGGCGCATAAGCTCTTTTCGGATATTAGCGGCAACCCGGAACGCGCTCAAATGCGAACACATCAAAGCGGCTATGTAAACAACAATAGAGATAACTGCAAACAATACGGCAGACCAACCGTAGCCTGTGACATTCTCTGCCTGTGAGAAGTCCGGGGAAACCTCCAGTATGTCGTGAATAATACACCATATATACCAAAAAGGTACAAGAGCCAACAGTGCACTCATTACAGACAGTACCCAAGAAAGATAGGTCAATATCTTATGCCCTCCGGCATAACCCATCAGTCTTGATAGATTTGACTGTTTTTTCATTGATAAAACCTCCTTGAAAATTTTTTATGATACGAGAACAAAATGAACGTCCTCCAATATCCTCATTTCAGTTAGTGTTGCCCTTGTGAAGTTAGCAGTAACTAACCTGTGTATAAAAATTATAGGGCAGATTGCCCTAACGAATTTATTCATTTTTATTGCCCCATAATTTTCATCCACCCGGCGGTATAGAAATCTCTCATTTCTTTCAAATAGTGCTTTGCTTCTTCAAGAGGCATTTCATGTATAATCAGCTCAAAAAATGTATTAAACATTCCTGTAATCAAGATATGCTCCAACCGTTCATCAATGGGGGGAGCAGGTCTGCCTATCTTTTCAAGAACTGCTAAATAATCATGTGTTCCTTTTGTTTCTATTTCCACCATTTCATCAATCAATTTTGAAAAACGTGTTCCCTCCGAACAGCAAAGTATGAGCTTAAATTCATTCAAGTGTTCATAGGCATACAAGAGCATTTCATACATACATTCGCCGGAAGTAGAAGTAAGATTGTTAGGTTGTTCTTCTGGCGGAATTTCAGCAAATTCTTTTTGAGCCTTGCAAAATCGTTCCAGTAAAAAATTGTAGTGTTCGCCTACCAATGCTTCAAACAAGTCCTCTTTACTATCATAATAGCCATATAAAGCCCCTGTGGTTACGCCTGCTTTTTTAGCAATATTTCGTAATGAAGCAGATGTGAAGCCTTTTTCAAGAAATTCCTGTATAGCAGCCGATAAAATCATCTGCAATGTCGTTTTTTCTTCGTTGCTCATTTTTAATCCTCTTTTTATAACACTGTTATATAACATCGTTATAATAGCACCTCGCAAAAACTTTGTCAATTCCCCAATATTATTTTCCACTATCCAAATATCATTTTCTGTCTGCTCAGAGATGTAAATTTCATTATCTTTTTGTTTGAAAAGGTGTTAAATGACCGTCTTTCAGTTAACACCCCTTGAAAGTGCGTTTACCCCCCCATATATTCAAGGACTTTCGCCTGTTTCGTCCATTTGCCCTCGTAAATTGTGCCCCTTGTTAGATAACGGGGACTTTGAATGGCTTGCAAGCATGACGGGATTACTTCGCCAGTTGCTGAAATTGTGAGCGTATCCGTTAAGTATATCAGGTAAAATTTAAAAATTGTTTTACTTTCGAGCAACCACACAAAGCCAGCCTTTAGCATTTTTGTTCGTTTCTATATGCGTAAATCCTGCTTTTTCCAAAGAATATTTAATCTCTTTGGAAGTATAAATTTTCATTCCTTTTATAATCTCTGTCCATTTTTTATCTTTGTCATTTTCGCCATTTGACTCATTACAAACCATAAAAATTCCACCTTTTTTTAGCACTCTATATATCTGGCTAAAACTTTGGTCAATATCAGACCAAAAATATATTGTTTCAAAAGCAGTTGCTAAGTCAAAGGTTTCATTGGCAAAAGGAAGTTCCTGCACATTTCCTTGCAGAATTTCACAATGCTTTCTTTCTACTGCAAATTTATTAACTTTTTTTGATTTTCTAACACTAACCTCTGAATAATCAATGCCAAAAACTTTACCCTTTGGACTTTTTTCTAATAGTTTTTTTATATTTGCACCACCACCGCAACCAACGTCTAATGATATATCGTTCTTATTAATTTTTATATGCTTCAATCCCCATTCTGCCATAGGAGAATGACCTATATTCATCATATTAACCATAAGGCTTCCGCCAAGTCCTTTAGGTTTACAAGTGTTTTGAAAAAAAGACATAATTACACCTCTCCTTACATCAATCAAGTTAGCTTTGACTAATTCATTCTATCATTATTATAAAATTCGTGCAATAAAGTCTTAAAATAATTGCAGAAATGAGATAGTGTATTTACGCAGGTTTTCTCAATTTAGTATCTGTTTTCAAGTCAAAGAGGGTAGACAAAAAATATTATCTGCCTACCCTCTTTTTCATCTTATAAGCGTTACATTACTATGCGTAGATAATTTCTGCATTGACGATTTCTCTTGCTCTTGCCTGTATCTCGTTTATTCTGCCAACCCACAACATCGGGCGTTCTGTTTTGAGCTGTTCAGTAACGCCCTCCTTATCAGCCATTTGCTCAACCAATCGAAACATCATCTCCGTTGCCTGTTCGTCAATATCAGCAAGATAACTGTTCAATCTGCCACTTGTGAGTAGCGTGATGTAAACTGCTTTCTTGCATTCCTGTAAATAGCGTTTGTGTCGCTGTCCCCATAAGCCGATAGGCTTGTTTTCTTTTTCGGTTGGTAAAGTAAGGCAAGGAATATAATAATCCCCCTGCAATTCATACCAAAGTCCGTTGCTTTCATCGTAAATATATTTCTCCATAGTGTTATCCTCCAAAATAATCTATTCGCACATACATCACAGTTTCCCGATTACCACACTTTGTTATATTGTGTTATCAGATTTTTCTGCCCTTGATTTTGCCCTTATGATTGTGCAGAACAAGGGTAACATTGTGTGAAATCATATAAAGGGATAAGGTGGACTGATTGCGATAAATCCTTTATTTTCAAGGCTTTCGGAGGATTTTATTAAAACTCTATGAGGTGCGATAAACACCTGTGAAATTATGAATTTCTAATTTGAATTTTTTCAGGAGAGCGTATGTATACGATTGGACAAGTTTCAGAAATGTTCGGTTTGCCCATTTCTACCTTGCGCTATTACGATAAACAGGGACTTTTTCCGGAGATGGAGCGAGTATCGGGCATCCGCAAATTTAATGATACCGAACTTGAAGCATTGAGGGTTATTGAGTGTTTGAAAAAGTCCGGACTGGAAATCAAGGATATTAAGCAATTTATGGACTGGTGCGTGAAAGGTGCATCCACCTACTCCCAGAGAAAGGCACTCTTTGAAAAGCAAAGGGAAACACTGGAGGCGGAAATTGCCCATATGAACCAAGTGTTGGATATGCTGAAATTCAAGTGCTGGTACTATGGGCAGGCATCGCAGGATGGCAGCGAAGATCGGGTGCGGAGCATGATTCCTAATGGTTTGCCGGAGGATGTACGGAAAGCATACGAGAATGCACACCATGATTAAAAACAAACAATTAAAAGAAGCACATACCGTTTGACCCTTGCACACAAGGTTGGAGAGGTTCACATTTGGTGTCAAAAAGAGTCTTTGTTTTTTCACGTGAATCCGAACTTGTGTCGATTGGCGATGGGTTCGGATTGGTTTATTAACGAAGAAAAAATTTTATAAAGTTTACACTATTGAAGTTCAAGCAAAGCTTTCCATAACGGATGGTGCCGCATACCCATAAATGAAAGACATCCTCCGTATTGCTGGAAACCAATAAGCGGCCGCCGGAATCATTCCGGCGGCCGCTTATTAAATGGTTTTCCCATGTGCTTTCACGCGCTTTTAGTCCAGCACAATGGCATGGACGGCTTCGATCAGATCGACTGCGCTGGTACGCGTCACCAGCGACACCGGCGCACCGTCAACCACCGCAAGGCAGTGAGAGCCGTCGTAGCGATACAGTTTAATCTGAACTTCCGGATGATTTTCATTATCCAGATAAACCGTCAGGCCAATCTCTTCTTGCTGCGAGGGCTGCTCGGACGTAAAGCTTTCCGCAACCAAGCCTTCCAGAGCGCTCTGGAACATGGCGATATCCAGCTCTTCCTCGCCATAGAAATATGTGCGATCGTTGCCTTTTTTTTCGGAAGCAATGGTATACTCCGCACCATCAAGAGAAATGTCGATTTGCTCGATGTCTGCAAAGTCTGCGCTGAGCACCTCAAGATGACGAAGAGAGTTGTACGCCGCGGCTGTCAGCGCTTTGTAATCTGCTGCAGATATCTGATAGACGATCTGCGATTCCCCAACCCGCGCGTAAGCCGTAATCTCTTCCTCTTTGCTGTCTGTCTCTCCCTTTTCGACGCTGCTCTCCGCTTCGGTTGTCTCATCCGCTTCGGCCGCAGTCTTTTCATCAGGAGCCCGGCTGATATTCAGCACAAAGGCATCGGAAAAGCTCTCGCCATCTTCGTCTTCCGAAGTGTAGTTCAGCGAAATTGTCAGTTCCGGTGAATCCAGCCCATAGGACTGCAGCTCTTCCTCCGTTGCGTTATAGGTGACATAATCCGTCAGAACCGCGTCGGTTATGCTGTCCAGATAGCTCTGCACGCGTTCGGTGTCCAACGGCAGCATTTCGCCGCCTATTTGGGCAAAATAAACATCATCGGCACAATAGGTGTTATCGCTGCCCTCCTCATAAACGATACTGTATGTTTCATCTCCGGAAAATTGGATCGAAGCCACGGCATCGAAGCGGGGGACATCATCGTGGTCGATCATGTCGCTGAGCACTGCGTCGAACTGATCCAGCGGGTCGTTTTGCACCAGATAGACATTTCCATCTCCGATTGAAACGTACCGCTCGGAATCCATGCTGCTGTAATCGCCCAACTGCACCTCATATTCCTGTTCATCGGTGGAAAACCGGATGGTGCAAACCGGGACATCCAGCCCGTATTGACCGTAATCTTGAACATTCTCAATAATAAAGGACGCGCCGAATTCCTCAAACTGCGCCAGCAGTCCATTTATCTTTTCCTCACTTACAGGAAACGCTTCATCTTCATCATAAAGCCATACTTCTTCCTTGTGAAAAGAGAGGGATTCCTCCTGATACTCCCACGACAGCGATGTTACTGTGTCGCTGGGAACCTTCAAAATGATTTCATCGCTGTTTTTGATCTGCTCCTGATGTTCTTCGAATCGGAGTACACCGAAGGTTGCGATGCAGGCGACGGCCAGAACGCCCAGCAGCAGATACAGCCTTTTATACCGTTTCATTCTGTTTTTTCCTCCTTGTCAGTACCACGCAGATGCCGATTCCCAGATACAAAAGCGGGAACACGCCGATCATCATCACCTTCAGCAAAGAGGACGTGGACGCGCTGATCGTCAGATAATTGTAATTCAGCGACTTGCTTCGAATCGCCATGGCTTCGCTCTCGCCGACCAGAGATGACAACGCGTTCATGGCCATGTCTCCGTTGGCCCCAGAGGAATAGGCATTGTACATATCCTCAAGGAAGCTCGACGAGGCGAACCAGACGATTTTCCCGCCGCTGTTGGCCTCGACCGAGAGTGCAACAGAGAATGGACCGTCAATGTCGTCCTCCTCTTTTTCATAGGTGGAAAGGCTGTATCCTGCAATTTTGCTGAAGGCTGCGTCTGAGGTCGTGAGCAGCTCTGTCACAGTCCCATTTCCGGAAGAGCCGGTGATCTTCATCCCTTGGGAAATCGGCATGATGGGAAAATAGTTTTCTTCAATCAGAGAGTCTGTAATGTCACTGCCGGCCATATCCGGAAGCAGTACATAAGGCGCCTGAAACGCATAGTGTTCCCGGTCCGCCTCAATTACTACGCCGTCGCTGGCCTCTACGCCATATGCCTCCAACAGACCGTACAGATTTTTCAGCGTCCCTTCCTCTGTGGGCCCTGCCATGACAAGCAGCTTTCCACCGTCTGTCACATAGTTGGCCAGCATTTTCTGTTCTTCCTCGGAAATATCGCTGGTGGGTGCGTAAATCAGCACACAGTCCGCTTCCTCCGGCACGGAATCTACCGTCAACAGTGAAAAGCTGCTGACCTCAATGTTCTCCTTTTCAATTTGTTCACTGAATGTAGCCGGAAGCTCTGCTTCGCCGTGCCCCTCCAGCATATACAACTGCGGCAGTTCCTCGCTGACCACATAATCAATGGCTGAGGTAATGGCGCCTTCGCCGTCAAAGGAGGTGTTGTAGGAATAGGAATACACATCTGCTTCTTGGATATAGATATCGTCATAGCCGATAAACCGGCTGCGGTCTCCGCATTCCACAATCAAGCTGTTGTTTTGAACGGTTTCGTTTGTATACTGTTCCGTGAAGGTCGGGAAAACGTCCGGGTTTTTCTTTACAACCTTGATATGCCCGGAAAGGGTTTCGTACTTGCTGAGCAGGTTTTCAATGATGTCGTCCTCTTTTCCGGATTGATCGATCCAGTAAATCGTCACGTCCTGCTCCAGTGCGTTCACAACTACCTTTGTGTTGCTTGTAACGGAGTACAATTTCGTAGAGCTGATGTCGTATTTTGTCATTGCGGAGGGCAGGGCAGAAGCAAAGACATTTGTCACGACCAAAAGTGCCAGCACTACGGCAGAGATTATCAGCGAGTACGAACCGCCGCGAAAGGCGTTGTAACTTGGCGGATTTTTCTTTAGCGGGTTCATCTTTTTCATCAGTTATACCTCCGTTTCTCAAGCGATTGCACAGACAGAAACAGGAAGAATACAATAACCGACAGAAAATATACGATGGCCGTCATGTCAAACACTCCGTTGACAAAGGTGTAAAAACGCTCAAACAGCGACAGCTTTTCCATAATGCGCGGCAGCAAACCCTCAAATTTAGAGCTGTCGATAAAGCAGACCGCCGCAATTGCCAGGAGCAGAATAAAACTGAACGCATAGGCGAGGTTATCGTTTTTTGTCAAATATCGGATTACCGCCCCCAAAGCCAGAACAATAACGCCCAGAGCAATCACAGAGCCGGTTGCCGTGGAAGAGACGTACTCTGAAAGGCTGACACTGTAATAATTCAGCAAAATTACAGCAATGCCGATGCCCGCGGCAAAGCCCTGGTTTTCTGTAAGGGAAGAAATAAACACGCCCACTGCAATCAGCGCGGCGCCCAGAACAAAAAAGGCAAAAACAGAACCATAGGATGTCAATAGATAAACGTCGCCGAACTGCGAGAAAATCAGCGGGTAAATACAGATGATGCACAGAGGGATAAGATAGACCGTGAGCAGTGCCAGATATTTCCCGAGGACTACCTGTGTGGTGGTGATGGGCAGGGAATACAGGAGCTGATCTGTTTTCTGCTTGCGCTCCTCCGCGATGACGCGCATCGTCAGGATTGGGACGATGACCACAAAGACGAGACAGCCGAAGCTGAGAACATATTCAAAGTTGCTCACGGCTGCCTGAAGATTATACATTATGGCGCCGATCCCAACAAAAGCCAACAGAAATGCGCCGAAAATATAGGCGGTCAGCGAATGGAAATACGCCCGCAATTCATGCTTCAATACCGCAGTCATTTACTCATCCCCTCACTTTCTCCCTCTTTAGCTGTTTGGGCGCGTTCTTCAGGCGGCTGTTTTTCTCCGCCGTTCTCTGTCAGCTCGATAAACACGTCCTCCAGATTCGCTTTTTTCAGCGACATCTCAAGTAGAGCTGTTTTTCTTGTGGAAAAGGCAAAAAACACTGCGCGGGATACTGCAAAAATGTCTTCACAGTCGGTTTTGATATGCGCCTGCACAAATCTTTCATCCCGCGCCTCGATGCGCACATCCGAGATGTTTTTGACGGAGGAGAGGATCTCCCGGATCTCCTGTTGGGACGAGTCGGCTGTGATGGTGATCTCGTTCGGCGCCAGCAGCCTTTTTTCCAGGTTCTCCGGTTCATCAAAGGCGACCAGCCTTCCTTTGGAGATAATCAAAATCCGGTCGCAGATCGTCTGCACCTCTGACAGGATGTGTGAGCTGAAAATAACAGTGTGCGTTTGTCCCAGCTCTTTGATCAACGCGCGGATCTCAATGATCTGCATGGGGTCCAGACCGACAGTCGGTTCGTCAAGGACGATGACCCTCGGATTGCCCAGCAGCGCTTGCGCGATTCCGACGCGCTGCTTGTAACCCTTTGAAAGCGCGGAAATCCTGCGGCCCTTCACATCTCCGATTTTTGTCTGGCGGATCACTTCCTCGATTTGAGATTCCAGCTCTGCGCCATGAAGCCCTTTGGCCTCACCTACAAAACGCAGATATTCCATCGGCGTTTCGTTCATATACAGCGGCGGCTGCTCCGGCAGATAGCCAATCAGTTTTTTTGCTTTGCCTGCATCTTCAAAGATGTCGTAACCATCAATTTTAACGCTTCCCTCTGTAGCAGACAAACAGCCGGTCATAATGTTCATGGTGGTGGATTTTCCGGCGCCGTTTGGCCCCAGAAAGCCATATACATGTCCCTCGTCGATTTCGAACGAAAGGTCATCGACTGCCTTGAAGCCGCCATAGCATTTGGTCAAATGTTCGACCGATATCATGTTTTTGCCTCCATTCCTGTTTGCTATGCTTTGTCAGCATTTCCATGTTAACACACAAAGCTGAAATGACGCTGAAAGCGCAGCCTGATGTCAGATAGATCACCGAAGATCGTACGCAAAAAAGGCCAAGCGCCGCAGTGCGTACGGCGTTTGGTCTTCTTTCGATTGTGTTACAGACAGGGAAGCTCCACAAAAAAACAGTTGACCCCATCTCTTCCTTCTGCCCATATTTTTCCATGGTGCTGCATTGCAATGCGTTCCGCAATGGACAATCCAAGCCCGAAGCTTCCGGTACGGCTTCTCGCTTTATCGGCACGATAAAATCGCTTGAAAATATCCCGTGCTTCCTGCGGCGAAAGCGGCTCGCCTTCGTTTTCTACGGTCAGAAGACATCGCTTTTTCCCATTCTTTTGAAGGCTCACCCACGTTTTCCCGCTTTCTCTGGAATACTTTTGGGCATTGTCCAGCAGGATATCCACGATCTGTCGGAGCTGTTCCGCGTTGCCTTGTACATGAATATCCTCAATGACCCGTTGCTCCAGCATACGTCCGCGCTCAAAGAATACCGGCTCAAAGGTCAGCAGAGCATTTAAAATAAGCTTGCCCAGCTCCACCTTGCCGGAAAGTTCTTTTCCTCGAGCGTTATCCGCGCGTGCAAGCTCAAGCATTTGCTCAATCAGGTTGCGCATTTGCCTGGACACCGCTGCAATATTGTTCAGTGATGTCCTTCGGACGGATTCACTGCACTCGTTGCTTTGGGCGAGTTCCGTATTTGTGATGATTACGGTGAGTGGGGTTTTCAGTTCGTGCGAAGCATCCGCCACAAACTGCCGCTGCTGCATCCACGCCGTCTCTACCGGCCTTACCGCCCATCGGGAAAGCAGGATGCTGATGCCGAGAAATACGAGGAAGCTAAGCGCGCCGATGAAGCCGCAGGTGCCGAGCAGAGCGTTCAGCGTCGCGCGTTCACTGGAGATATCCGCGAACACGAGACAATGGTTCAGCGGCATATCCGAGCGGTAATATCGCAGGTTATATTCCTCAATGATGCCAAGCTGTTTTGGAGACGAAAAAACAGCGTTTACAAGATCATCCAGAAAATCCGTGTCAGATAAGTCGTAATAGCCGCCGCCGGCAGCAATGCGCTCACCGCGCAGTCCCAGTTGGATCGTAAAATAAGGCAGGCGAATATCCTTCTCTCTCTCATTGGGAACTCCGAGATGGAGTGGGTTGGCCGCAATATTCTGCATCATATTGATGCTCGCGGCCTCCAGATTCGCGCTGGTAAAATAAAAGACCAATCCCAAGATGACGCAGAGCATGATGGTCACGATGCTCATGTTGATCAACACAAATTTGAGCCACAGCTTTTTAAGCATGTACGCATACCTCCAGGTGATATCCCAGCCGGCGGATCGCCTCGATCCGCACGTTGGAGCCAATATTCGCAAGTTTCTTTCTCAAAAAACCGATGTATACCTCCACGTGATTTTCCACCGCATCAGAGTCATATCCCCATACCTTGGTGAGGATCGTTTCCTTGGAAATGTTATTTCCCTCCGCCCGGAGAAGAAGCCGCATGATCTCAAACTCTCTGGAGGAAAGCCGAATACGCTCCGCTCCACAGACCAGTGTGGCGCTGGCTAAGTCCAGAACGGTATTTCCAAAGGAAAGCACGTCCACATGTACGCCCTGTCTGCGCAGCAATGCATTGACGCAGGCCAACAATTCCTGCGTATCAAAGGGTTTCGTCAGGTAGTAATCGGCGCCGGCGTTCAGCCCTGTCACTCGATCGTCCAGTTCAGATCGGGCCGTCAGCATCAGGATGGGCATTTCCATCCGCCTTTCCCGAAGCCGCCGGGCCACCTCATAGCCGTCCCGCCCCGGCATCATCACGTCCAGGATCAGCAGGTCATAAATTCCCAGCGCAGCATAATACTCACCGGTTTTGCCGTCGCAGGCGGCATCGGCTTCGAAGCCATTTTGCTCAAGCAGGGCTTTAAGCGAATCGGCCAGCAGTTTTTCATCTTCTATAATCAGGATTCTCATGATGCCTTTTACCTCCAGTGTTCGGTTTTATTATATTACATCAAAATACTGAAGTGAAGCTGAAAATGATATATGCTTAGTGCAGCAAGTGACAGAGATATTTTCACACTATTTTTCAGAAGTGCTTCCGCCTGGCGCGAGTTGAAAATGTCAAACCGGTGCAGGATTTGCCGCCAGGTTTATGAGAGATACCCGACGAATGGAATTTGAAAGGGGATAAGTGGAAAAGTCTGAACTGAAAAGAACTCAAATTCCCACGGTTTTAGACAGCCGAATAAAGTTTACAAAAAAGATATAGACTGTTCCGTCTAAAAGAGATATGCTAAAAGACGCAATAAATAGACGACTTCGTCTATATTTTTGGGGTGCTGCTTAATATGGTGTTTTTAGATGTGTTGAAATTGATTTTCGCAGTTTTTGTTCGGAAAACTGGTTTCAAAGCTCAAATTGCCGGCAATTCTTGGATGGCTGTTGGCAGGTATGACATTGGGCCCGCACGCACTGGGCCTTCTGAACGAGCCCATGATGGAAGCCGCATGGTATACTACTGCGGAAAGCATTCTGGAGTGCGTCGTGGGCCTCATGATTGGTACGGAGCTTATCTGGCGCAAGATAAAAAAGGCCGGCAAGCAAATCGTTGTCACGACCATCACCGAATCCCTGGGGACATTTCTGGTCGTCAGCCTGGTGTTCGGCGTCATTTTTGGGATAACGGGCGTGCCGTTGTACCTGGCATTCCTGTTCGGCGGTATCGCTTTAGCCACAGCACCAGCCCCGTCACTTTCCATTGTGAATGAAATGAAAACTGCAGGGCCTGTCACGAGCACGCTGATTCCTATGGCGGCGCTGGACGACCTTGTCGGGGCACTGGTGTTCTTTACGGTTGTTGCGCTTGTTTCGGCTCACGTTTCGACGGCAGGGATTCCGGTTTTGGGCGTGCTGTTTCTTGTCTTTCTCCCTGTGCTCATAGGAGCGGCAACAGGCTTTGTAGCGGGAAAACTGCTTCAAAAAGCCCATACGGCAAGCGGAGCGCTTGCCGCAATGCTGTTGCTGCTGCTGTGTTCGGCGGCAATAGGCATGGTGCTGAATCAATATGTTCTGCCTGTACCGGCCATCAATTTTTTGCTTATTGGTATGGCGTTTTCGACGGTGTTTGCAAATATGATTTCAGAGAAACAGCTTGCAGAAATCATGAAAGTGATGGACCCTGTAATCGGAATAAGCCTGATCATCGCGATACTGAATCTGGGGGCGCCGCTGGACTACCATTTGATTTTCGGAGCAGGCCTTTATACCGCCATCTATATCACGGCCCGGGCGATAGGCAAATACAGCGGTGCATATTTGGGCGCATCCGTCACGCATGCGCCGCAGACAGTCAAAAAATTTTTAGGGTTTACGTTGCTGCCGCATTCGGGAGTATCGCTGGTGTTTACCGGCATCGCGGTCTCTGTACTGAACGGCCCGGCGCCGGAGTGTGCTTCTATCATTCAAGGAACGATTGCAGCCGCAGCGGTTATCAATGAAATCATCGCTGTTTTTATGGCAAAGAAAGGCTTTGAATGGGCAGGAGAACTGCATCAGGCGGAAAGGAATCCGTGATATGACGCAAAGGGAACGGCAGGAGCATGCAAAAAAGACGATTTTTCAGGCGGCGCTGGCGGAATTTGGCGCGCAACCATACGATACCGTGACGATGGACCGGATCTGTTCGCGCCACGGAATCTCGAAAGGGATGATGTATCATTATTTTTCCAGCAAGGATGAATTGTTTCTTCTTTGCGTTAAAGAATTGTTTCAATCACTGCAGGTGTATATCCAGGAAGAATCGACGCAAATACAAAAAGAAAACAGTCATGCCGCTATCCGTCAATATTTCATGCTTCGCGAGCGCTTCTTTGCGCGGGAGCCCGCATGGGAAGTGATTTTTGAGAGTGCGATGGTACATATGCCGGAGCACTTGAGAGCGGATATTCTGGAACTGCGGCGTCCCGTGCGTGAAATGAACCGGCGTTTCCTGCAAGAGGTGATTGCCGAAATGTCTTTGCGTCCCGCTGTAAAAGCAGAACATGCAGCCCGTTATTTGGAAAGCCTGGAGTGTGTGTTCCGCCGGATACTGGAGCAGTATTGCGCAAAAGATGACCCCAAAGATGCTCGCTCTATGCTGGCGGCTGCCGAAGAAGTTCTGGACATGCTGCTTCTGGGCATATTGAAAAGGTGAGAAGTGTTTTCTTGCAAAAAAACGGATATTCAGCAATTTTTCACTTTACTATGATAGCGTAATATAGTATAATGAATCTCGCCGCAGTGAACTGTGGTATGAGAGGAGTTTGAAAGCGTATGAAAAAGATTTTCGGCCTTATTTTGAGCGCGGCAGTTTTGGGTACTGTACTGACTGCCTGCGGCGGTTCCGGCGCATCTGAACCAGCTTCGGCTTCGGGGAGTGCGGTGAACAGCAGCGTATATGGCACCACACTCGCGGATATTCAGGCAAAAGGCGAACTTGTCATCGGTCTGGATGATACATTCGCTCCCATGGGCTTCCGGGACGAAAGCGGAAACCTTGTTGGTTTCGACATTGACCTTGCTACGGCAGTGTGCGAAGAATTGGGTGTAAAGGCGACATTCCAGCCTATTGATTGGGATGCGAAGGAAATGGAGCTTTCTTCCGGAAATATCGATTGCATCTGGAATGGAATGTCCATCACGCCGGAACGTGAGGAAGCGATGAGCCTATCCCAGGCATATCTGAACAACAAAATCGTCATTATGACGAAGGAAGGCGTTACAGTATCTGCCAAAGAGGATCTTGCGAATTATAACATCGGCATCCAGGCCGGCAGCGCAGCGCTTGAAGAGCGGTAACGAACGATGCCGTTTACGCGTCCATTCAGGACAAAATTACGGAGTATCCTACTTATGATGAAGTGATTTTGGATGTGCAGGCGGGCCGTCTGGACTGCATGATCATCGATGAAGTATACGGCGGTTACAAAAACGCCAAGCTGGGGAGCATTTTTGCCGTCTCGGAAGTGGACTTTGGAGACGATTTGTATGCGATCGGATTCCGTAAGGGTGACGCTGAACTGACGCAGGCCGTCAACGACGCTATTAACGCTTTGATTGAAAGCGGAAAAGCAGCGGAGATCAGCGAAGCCTGGTTCGGCGCGGATATCGTCGTCAAAGGCTAAAATGTGAACAGCGCGGGCGGGGCGCCACAGAGA
>ERZ1036464.323-NODE-323-length-29180-cov-6.208206_pt1 | contig 29180 bp, 31 predicted proteins | sample MGYA00514230_ERZ1036464 | MGnify/ENA primary metagenome ERZ1036464 (study PRJEB33795, sample SAMN09464918) | human gut metagenome | isolation source: Bloodstream | host: Homo sapiens | place: USA: Stanford, California | collected 2016-06 ... | reverse complement strand
TTTCCAGTTTTAACAAACCCTAAAAAATGGTAGAAACGGCGTCAAAGTGGCTTTTGCCAGCGCAGCAGCGTGACGAAAAACATCTGCGGAACCGTGTGAATCGGTTTTCCTGGCTCCTTGTGTATGAGCCAGGATTATAATGCCGGATAGCTCAGCTTGGTAGAGCGACGGACTGTTAATCCGTTTGCCGTGGGTTCGAGTCCCACTCTGGCAGCCATCACCCCTGGCAGATGGGTCATAATTATCTGCCCAACCTCTTTTTTCGAGAATCATGTTTTCGAGGACCTTGACATCTTTTTTATGCGCATTGCCATCCCGGTGAATAAAGCGGACGCCACCGCTCCGGGGCGCAGGCAGCAGAGCCAAGTGCTGTGACGATAGCCACAGTAAGTGACTTCCTGTTTCGGGTAACTGGAGTGGGGAAGGAGGGAATCCTCCAACGACGTCCGGCGGCGTATCGACATCGTGGCAGCAAAATGCACCAACCTTGCGGCGGCCGCAATAGACGCCCCAGTGGGGAATAACCCGGAAAGCCTGTGGAGTGGCGTCCATGGAAACTGGCGGGAACGCTAAACAAGGCCGTTCGTCTTGAACCGGTGGGAGCCGGGTATAACGCGAGTGTTGGGTGGGAGTAGCCCAAAGACGGAGTTTGTATTGTGGAAATATGAAATATCCAAAAAGACAAATTCTGAATGGCGGGTGAAACTTGCAGGTACTCAATCCTGTGTGAGATTGGCCTTTTGGTCGGGGCGAGAAGTAAACAGGTCGCTCTTGTTTGCTCAGACTTGTCTCCTCAGTGGCAGAAAATTGCTGATGTGTTGTCGAACAGAAGGAAGCCCCAAAGGCGACTTCGGTAGTGTGTATAAAAAAGGTGTCAAGGTTTTCATGGGAGTATATTGTGAAATCGCCTTTCGCGCTTCTATTAGGGCATTTCGCGTCAATATAATTGCATAATGAGCCCAATTTATTATATTATAAAATATAAAGCGAAGAAAAAGACATTGCATGAGGTGAACAATGTATTTGAACTGATATTAAAGTTGACTATCTTCAATACAGAGGCTGTTTACATATAAAAACAAGGAAGCAGGAAAAAGGGAATGTATACATATAGCATTGTAGAAGAACAATTATATTTACCGGATTTGGGAGAGTACAACTCATACGGAGTAAAAGTTGAGGATACTGAATGCCCGGGAATATACATATCCCTTGTTTCAGATATATCAATTGAAAAATGCTTTGTTTTTGAATTAATTGGGCTTCTAAACCTGGAACAACTGCATCCAATTCATCTGCAGAATGTTATTGAGGATTTTGTCGACGGATGATACACTTGACATACTCCCACAGCTTACGCAGTGGGCTTTCTCGGCCGTATTCTGCATAATTTTGCTCCAAATTACACATGACCGTATTTTTGTTGACAAATGTAAAAAACAATTGTATTATGATTGTGAAATTACAAAAGAAAGGAGGGAGAACCATTGAAAACAGAACTTTCCAATTCTGAGTTGAGAGTAATGCATGAAATTTGGAACAACCCAGGAACTACATCGCGTGATATTGCGAATACGTTGTTCCTAACAGTACGTTGGTCACCAGGCACGACTTACACTTTACTTGGTCGCATCGAGCAGAAGGGAGCAGCGCATAAAGACCCAACAACAACAAGATGGTATCCATTGATTCAAAAAGAATCAATGCAGAAAGAGAAATTAGTTAAACTGGCAGATACCCTCTTTGATGGGTCGGTTTTTTCTATGTTGTCAGCATTTGTCAATGACAAATCTTTGTCCAAAGATGAAGTCAACCAGTTAAAAGAGCTCGTTGATAAGCTGGATAAGGACTAATTTATGAACCATCTTCAAGACGCTGTAACAATTTCATTAATGATTTTGTTGGTCGCGGTCCTACGAAAGACGCTACTTAGCAAGGTCAAAAAGGTGACTTTTTTGTGGTTATGGTATGTGGTCACAATTAGGTTGCTACTACCGTTTGACATCCCATCTCCGATAAGCCTTGCAAATTTCCTCAGCTTGTTTTCAGAAGCGCCAGTGAACCGTGGGCAATGGTTTTATGCTGATATGAAGGCAATAGGGTATGTGGCAAACAATGTGATATCCGTAGAGAGAGTAGACCCCAATCCTATGTTACCCATTGTTTGGATGATTGGTGTTTTGGTCTTGTTAGGGCTATTCTCAATGGTTCAGTGGAAACTGTTTGTCCGGCGAAAGGATTTGATTCCTCTTGAGAAAGACGAAGTCGAATTTCTGTGCGAAGAAAACCCAATATATCGTTCAGCAAGATTATATTATGATGTCTCACGCACCTCACCCTGCACAGTAGGTTTATTTCGTCCGATAATTGTTTTGCCAACCAAATACATTCATTTGCCTGAAGAAAAACGCAATCTACTTATTCTGCATGAAGCTATACATATCAAACGTCTGGATGCATTGTTTAAACTCCTTTTGTTTATTGCTGTTACACTGCATTGGTATAACCCTTTTGTATGGCTTATGTGGTCGCTTGCAACTCGCGATATTGAGATAGCATGTGACGAAGAAGTCATGGACAAGCAGACCGAGAAGAAAAAACGCACATATGCAGAACTGCTGGTGGAATTCGCAGCACCTCCAGCTCCTATTTTTGAGTTGGAAAACGCCTTTAGTTATAGGGCCATTAAGGAGCGCCTCCGCGCGATAATGACGTATAAAAAATTAGGACGTTTCGCTGTTTCTCTTTCAGTGCTGCTGGTCGTTTCCGTGACCAGTGTTTTTGCAACCTCTCCGCCGTATCGAGTGTCTCAGCAAGAAGAAATGGTGATGATATCGACAAAGTGCATAGCGGATATGTCCATCGGGACAATTCCGGTGATGGAGAAGCAGACATTTAGAGGATACGCAGGAAGTCATGTCATACCATTTGCAGAAACAACAATTTATACCAACAATGAAGGCGGGTGGAAACTGGATGCGGGAAATCGAATAACGCTGGAATTTTTAATCGAAGATATATCTCCCCAAGGTTGTGCAATGGATGTGGGGTACATCGATGCAACGACAACCGAGGGGCGTCACTCATTGTATGTTAACTACATAAAAAACGGCATTCGAGTTACCTTTTTAGCCCCAGAAAAATCCAACTATAGGTTCTATTTATTCAACGCTAGTAGTGATTCTGTTACCATAAAAGAGTTGAGAATTGTCGAGTCATAAAGTTAATGAAATGGAGAAATCACAATGAAAAAAATCGCTGTATTGCTGACCGTTGCAATGATGTTATGTATCTGTGCAACACCTGTTATGGCTGCGGAGCCGATTGACGAAGAGGGAACTATTACTGTCACGCTCACCAATCCGGATGGGCACAGCGAATCGTTCGTTTTTGATTTAAACGATTGCGCTGGAGTAAGTTTTGATGCAGAGGGAAATCTGCTCCCTGAACCACGTTATTCTCTTTCGGCACATGATATTGGTGCATATGGTGGAAGGTACTACTATACATCAACAGGAAATTCATTTTATATTTTAGGCGGGATGTCTGTTACTTTCAGTGCAAATCTTAAGAGCTCTGCTACTGTAAGCTTGGGCTACATATTCGATGGTGTAGAGCATACGACTGCGACCGTCACAAGCAAATCTCCCAGCACAACATTTACTGCACCGTCGTCTGGTGGTTATGCGTTTGTTTTAAGGAACAAGACAGGAAATACGATTTCAGTTACTGGCGGTTCAATTTCATACTAAATGTGAAGGCGCTGTTTTCGCAAGGAAACAGCGCCTTTTTAAAGCTTTGATAATAAAGTAGAGACCCCGCCCTCAATTGGGCGGGGTCAAATACATCCTATTCTTGAATAGTTTTGGCGTCTTTTGGATAAAAAGAAATAATTTGTTTTGTGTTATGCTTTTACAGAGCAATGTTGCTCGTAATATTGGGACACTGCTACGCAGAGCGCAGAATCATTGGGGATAAATATTTGTGCATTAGAGCATGATGCATTTGTTGTTTTTTGCAATCCTTTCTTATATATAGTTTCTGCCTTGCCACCAAAGGCAAGGATGTATAGTGAGATGATGGCAGCATAGATTTTCAATTCTGTTATATTGGGGTCGGAAAAGAAGCTCATATCTGTACCGGGAAGACCTTCAATAGAACATTTATGGATTAGTAATTGAAGTCCGGATACAATTCCCCAAGATGATGAAAGAAAATGAAAACGCTCTAAAGTTGATAAAATCACCATTTCGGCACTGGTTTTAACGAAAAAGTTGTTCGATGCATATGAATCAAAAAAATGAATTAGCTGCAGTGCAAGGTTTTGTACTATATAGAAACGCTCATTGTTGAGTGCCCCTTGCATATTAACAGCGCATAGTAAGCGGTCGTAATAGAGCATGCAATTAATTTTGCACTCAACGCTATCCCGATGCGTAAAATGAATCGATAACCTACGAATTCTCAATCGAACATAGGATAATAGACTCCGAAAGCAGAAACAACGTAAAAAACATAGCATGTTTTGTCCCCTCATCTACTTTATACAAAACACAAATGTGCGGGTATATTGTGACACAATAAAAAATATTGTGTGAGTTTATTATAATGGCGCACCAACCCGTATACAATATATTTAAAGCGTTGGTTGCTAAAAATATATTGGAGCACAATATGGATTTATTGAATTTTGGAAAAAGGGTTCAGCAAGCACGAAAATCCAAAGAGTTAACGCAGGAAGTTCTCGCTGAAAAAACAGGTCTTTCTGTAGCACATATCAGTGGAATCGAAAATGGAAGGAGCGCTATTTCTTTAGATAGATTACTTGATTTAGTAGATGTGCTTGATGTTTCACCGAATTGGCTGCTTCAAGACTATTTCGAGAAAACAGAAAAAACTTTCGCAGAAGACTGTGCTATGATAGTTCAAGGTTGTTCTGCCTTGCAAATAAGGGCAATCCGTAACGCTGTGCGGGCATTGGCGAATACATTTAAAGAAGAGAGTTAGGGCCCATGGGGATACAGGAAATACAAAATTCCATTTTTAATGTAATGTAAAAATTCAATGAAAGCAATTTATTCAACGCAAAACCCCTGTTTTTTTGCGCGAATTGCAGAGTTCAGCTTTTCATCCCATTGCATAAGATGTGGGAATATGTCAACCACCACGTATCTATAAGTAGAATAGGACAAGTAGAGGAGTGCGTACGCACCCCTCTTTTTTTATAAAACCTGGCCGAGAAAACCTATGGTGTGAGCCGTGGGATGAAAGGTCGCAGTGACCTAGATTGTGTTGATTCAGTTGGCCTAACTATAAACACAGATGGATTTTAAAAAAACGGAAAGAGAAACATCATTCACGTTAAAAAAAGGGGGTTTTACGTTGAAAGTCTTGTCCCAACACGTTATGGCTAATATTCTAAAAATAGAAAACTTGAAAGAGGCGAGACCAATGGGTAGAAAAAGGGATAAGGCACTCGAAAACTGCTCTTAATTATGAATGGAAAGAAGGGGAATCAATGAAAAAAAGATTAATAACGACATTGTGTTGCTTGTCTGTCATTATTTCAATATTTTCTGCGATGCCGGCTTTTGCAGCTGATGCAACTGCCGTCGAGCAAGAAACTCGAAATGAGGTTCAAGCGCGCGCATGGCAATATACAATGGACTATGAAATGACCGCAACATATATTGAGTCATTGGGATACCCAGATAAACTTTGGGCGGAAGTTGCAGTTCCCAATTTACCAGGTTATATTGCAAAGGGTTGGGTATATGCATATGGGTCGGCCAAAGTGCCAGGTACGGATACAATATATGTTTATTATCGTGGAACATTGTCTTGCTATATTTACTAAATGCATTTTCTAAAAACTTAGTTTTTGAAATTAATAGCAAGGAGGAGTCTTGGTATGAAAAAAACAGTAGCAGTTACCTTGGTGCTGCTTGTTATGCTTGCAGCATTTTCTGCAACCGCTTTTGCAGCAGAACCGCCAGAAAATTCAATTCAGCCTCGATTTAATCACCGTTATGAAAAAACAATAGTGGTTCCTTATCTTTGGCCTAATGGCATTCAACCAACTTCTTATCCGCCTTATATGTATTATGAGGAAGTATTTGATAGTTCAGGGGGAATTGCCAAAGGGACATTGAGTTTTGTAAGTGCATCGCCTGTTCCGTCAGAAAAAATGTCATATCTAACATACACTGGCATCCTATCCATTATTCTTTAACAAGTGTGGATATAATGCATAAATGCCATAGCTGTTATTAAAAAAGTGTTGATACGGTATATTCCCGGGTCTATTTTTTAGACCCGGGATATCTATACCTGTTGAGGAGGGACCCCTATGAAATGGAGAATAATCTTGATGATAACTTTTTGTATCATTGTGTACGGAGCACTCTTCAGTGGTTGCACAGAAGCTACTGAAAGAGAAATAATCGATGATGCGACCAATACCGAATCGGTGTTGGTGATTTGTTCTGAACAAGATTACAAACCGGATATTGATATCATAATTACTGATTTTGAGACTCAAACAGGGCAAAAAATCGATGTCAAGTACATCCCTCCTACATATAGTCTTGAAGGCACACCAGAGTCTGCGCTTGAAAAAAGAAATTCTGTAATACAACAGATAAAGACTGAAATGATGGCCGGAGAAGGACCCGATTTGTTTCTGATGCCATCATATGGGTCGCCGAGCGAACTTTTCCCAGACGCTTTGAAAACAATATCAAGTGGGGTTTTCGCAGATTTATCCAGATACAACGAAGAATTTAACATCAGTCAGCAAATATTACATGCAGGGCAATATCAAGAACGACAGTATATTATTCCTCTCGGTGTAAGGGTTCCTGCATTTATAACATCGAAAGAGTTGACGAATGAAATAAGCTTTTGCTATGATGACGCGATGAAAAATACTGAAACATTTTTAAATGAGTTATTATTACATCCTCCACTTGACGGAAGTTGTGAAATATACAGCCTATTTTCTATTTTGCCGTTGCTTTCTGATGATATAATGGTTGATGTGGAAAATTTAACGGTCAATTTACACACAAGATATTTAGAAACCATCCTTGCTTATGAGCGGAGTCTATATTGCGAATATAGAGATAGCAATGAAGGAATCTTCGCTTCGCCTTCTGCAGAGAAGATATATGACGGTTCTCGTAGCTTCGCTTTTGGAATGCTGGGGATGACAGATATGCAATTTGCTGTACATGACTTGCTTACCTCCACGGTAGATGACTTCATTGTCTCATTATTTCCAAATGAAAACGGTACAACTACCGCAATTGTCTCCGGGTATGCAGCAGTTAGTGCGAACAGTGTTCAAACTGATGCGGCAATTAATTTTATAAGGTTTGCTTTACAACCAAAATATCAAAACGCCTTTGTTGGAACGGGCGCAAGCAATTTTGCTGGGTTACCGGTAAATTGTGGAAGTATTGCGGATTATTTAATGCATAATCCTCGGGATATTGCTACAGAGGTTAAGAATACGGAACTCTATCAGAAATTAAAAAAAGTGCAGGCTGATGTTTCGCAAAATATTTCTACTGCTCGGATACCGACAATAAATGAATCTCTCTGGAGCACTGCTGTTATCGATAATTTTGCTTCTGACAAACTCATGAATGAAGCTTTGGCAAAATTAGAACAAGAGTTTAGTCTTTACATTGCAGAATGAAAACTTGGATTTCACGTTCTTAATACGCTATTTTACGCCAAGTTCATTGAAAATATTGTTAAAAGTATGATATATATATTTATAGCCGATGTTTATCGGTGGAGCTCCTACCGTATTGCTATTAAATACTCCACAGTTGATATACTCCCACGGGGAGAACACCATGAGATTCAGCTTCATCAAAGCTGCCGGCAGACCCAGTCTTAGCGTTCCTCCACAGTGGCCGACGCCCCATCCACAGATTTTATTTCAGGCAGGAATACCCAACTTGGTTAGCCCCATACGCTTGATATTGATGGCTGCGTTCGTATCCCTATCCATCATGGTGTGGCAAAACTCGCAGGTCCAGCTGCTCGGTTTGAGTGTAAGGTCTGCATTCACAGTCCCGCCCACACGGTAGGTTTTGTTGGAGGGCGCCCATCTGTCTATTTTCACAATGGTGGTGTCAGCGCTGCCAGCCATCCACTCTAGGATGGATAAAAACTCGGCAAACAAAAGGTAGGAAATCTTCCGTCCCCACAGGCATTTCATCCCACGGTCCGAGACCATGGTGATTTTATAAAAGCTGGGGTCTTTTGAAACCAAGTCAATATTGTTTATCGTACTCCAAAAGGTGTGAGGAGTTTCCTAAATTCCTTGGAGCGATGGAGGCAGCATAAAGTTCATCATCAAGAAACTGCCTTATGTTAGAGAAAGTGATTGTTTTAAGAGAGGCCATGTAAAATGCAGGTATTCATTGCGGAAGACAACTGTTATGAACGTGAAAAATTGCGTAAATATGTTTTGTCGTGGGCTCAACTAAGGTCGCTGGACTTATCCGTCGTAGCAGTACGAAGTGTTGCAGACATTGATACGCACGATTTGCGCCTTTGTAATGTGATGTTTCTTGACATAGGGCTGCCGGGTAAAGATGGTCTTACATTTGCGCGAGAAATCAGACAGTTAGGATTTACCGCAGAGATTGTTTTTGTAACAAATCATACTGGATTATCTATAAAAGGCTATGATGTTCATGCCCTTGATTATATAGTCAAGCCCATTGATGCTGTTCGAATTAATGAAACGCTTAATTACCACATGAAGAGAAACCATATATATTCACAAGAAACCATTGTTCTTCCAAAAGGCTTTTCCAAACAAAATACTTACTATGTCAATGAAATCCTTTATGCTGAAGCTTGCAATCACAATGTTGTTATATGCACATTTGACAAAAAGGAAAGTTATGCTTTGGCATTTTCTGAAATTGAACGAAAGCTGCCTAGCGATAAATTCAGAAGATGCCATAGAGGATATATCGTAAATATACAAGCAATCAAAGGATTGAATAAAAATACGATAACATTAGTTGACGGACAACAAATCCTTGTGAGTTCAACGTACTTTAAAGATATAAAAGAAGCATTAGTTGCGTTGCGAGGTGGCAAGTGATGGCAGTAATTGATGGAGTAAAAAGGTTTTTGGGGAAAATGCATTTCTTTAAGTTAATGCCTAAAAAACATATCGAAATGCAGAAGAGAACGTTGGAAGAAGCACAGTATCAAAATTTGCTCAATACGCATCGTACACTCATGGGCTGGCGACACGATTACCAAAATCACCTTTCTGTTATCAAAGAAATGTTGGCCATCGATGATATACAAGCTGCAAAAGCGTATGTGGATGATTTGACACAGGAAGCTATTGAAAATGTAACATTTGTCGATTCGGGAAACATTGCTATTGACTCTGTTTTGAACAGTAAACTTCCGTATGCAATTGAAAATAATATTCATGTTTCTCTAAAATTGGAAGTTCCGGAAATCAATGTTTCACAAATCGATTTGTGCACGATTTTAGGTAATTTATGGGATAATGCAATAGAGGCCAATCAGGCTGTCGAAGATGAAAGCGCACGATTTATTAAATTTGTGATTCGCCCATCAGAATTCCTGTGTAGTATACATATTGAAAACGCAGTAGTAGAATCACATCACAAACAAGCAGTATCTCTGGAAAGTACTAAGAAAGAAGAAGGCCATGGCATTGGCATTACACAAATCAAAGCCACTGTCAAAAAATATGAAGGAATTTATCTATTTAAGCTAACTTCTAGGGGTATATTCGTCGTCGATGTTTTACTTCCTTGTGAACTAGATGAAACTGTTGAGAAAATATATTTATGGGACAGCGCTTCTCCAATGCAGAATTAGCAAGTTCTTTTATAGCTCTCACAGCATAAATGCTGTGGGAGCATTTCTATGCTTGCAAAGCAATATGATTAGGCCAACAACGTAACCTGTTCCAAACACATACGCAATTTATTTCACGAAAGAAAAAAGTGGATTCACGTTGAAACTGTTGATGTCTTCAGCATGAATTATTAGAATGTTATTATAAGAATAATAAATATAGTCCGGGGTGTTCGTTTATGAAACACAATAAAACAGTTGCCTTTTTATTTATTATCCTTATCGGTGTGTCTATTGGTGTTCCCATCTATACAAATTTGACTAGAAAAGATGATAGTACATTTCGTGTATGTATTGATGACGCGCTTTTTCCCGTATATGAAAATTTATTAAAAGACTTTCAACTGAAAAATTCAGATATTGACATTGAGATTATAAGGATTCCTGCCATTTCTGAAAAAGACAATTATGATAGAGAAGAAAAAATGCTTCAAATTCGCTCAGATATTATAAGAGGATATGGGCCGGACATTTTTATCAACTATATTTCTGCTTACAAGCAAGACATCACTAATAACTTATTTCAAGATACCGTAAAAGCGATTTCTTCCGGAGCCTTTGCTTCACTTGAACAGTTCACGCAACAAAAGCGTATTCAAGAAAGTTATCTGACTTTATTGCTTGAAAACACCAAGTTTAAAGGAAGCAATTATGTCTTACCATTGCAATTTATGGTTCAAGGTGTTTTTGTGACGGAAACCAAAGTTGTTAGCGATTTGTCAGCCATTAAAACCCCTTCAGATTGGGCAAATGCAATAGACCAAATGTACAACACTAAGGTTGGCAAAGCATATATTGCGTCAGACTGTACCCATTTATCACCTCCACTTTTAGATTACGAAAATAAAAAGCTTGATTATAGCGAAGCATGGTTCGTTGAGTGGAGCAAACAACTAGAAGAACATGCTATCCAACAACAGAACAATGATGTTTTGGTAGGACCGGCTGGTTCAATTGCGTTAGCAGTTGCTGCCAACACCATTAAACAACCGATTTTCGTCCCCATGCCGAATAATAAAGGGGGAACAATTGCTATTATTTCTGCGTATGCAGCAATATCTGCTACGTGTGTTGATTTGGACATAGCTTACAATTTGCTTGAAGCTGTTGCACAAACTTGTAAGCTTGTGTCAGGTGATACAGTGATGTCTTATACGGGAGAGTTTGTTGCAGATAAAAATGGTATTGCACACCAATGTGAACACGCAGGACAAATGTTTCAAACTAAAGAACAAAAACAAAATGCTTCATCTTTAGCACAAGATGTCTTGAAGGCATCTGAAGCGATTTCAACAAGCATATTTCGAGACAGTCCTTCCTTTGTGATAACCAAATTTTTTTCAATAGGAACAACAAATAATGAGTTGGACAGCCAATATGCTAACGAGGTCTATGGCCGCCTAAGCAGATACATAAGTGAATAGAAGGAAAGGGGGCACGATACAAACAAAATAGCTGGCAGGTCGCTTAACTACATATTATAAAAGTGATTGATAATTTTGGTATGATTGCATTAGAAGGCTTGGATTGCGATATGGCATCTCTGATGTCAAGTGGGGATGGAAAATATTTGTTGTATATCGTCAATGCAAAATTTGTACCTGGGCTAAAAGAAGAATATGGCCCCCAGAAGTGTTTGAAACCCGGTATAACTTGGGCGGTGATACCGGGTTTCATTATAGTTGAGCTTCAGCAAATAGGATGATGGGACGCTTAGAACAAGAGAATATGGCATATATCGAATGATGTTCCGTTATAAAGCGTTCATCATGTGTTCTTTATAAATCCGATACAAATCAATTTCTATCTTGATGCATTCTAATGCGAACAGTAAGAGCGAGACAACCAATAGTGGCAAAAAGAAAGCGACAATATAGACGCTAATATCCAGGGCGCTTTGGGAAATGAAATTCTGGTAAAATGAGATAATAAGTTCGCTGTAATGAGAGAATGCGAAGATGTTATCAGTCGGCAAATAAACTGCGGGAATAGTAATTGAGTTCAGGATTTTGTAAAATGCAAGCAGACCCAATATAAGCATAAAAGAGCCGCTTACCATATGTTTTATACTTTGATGTACTGATGACGCGTTAATATACGAATTCGCTAAGTGCTGCCAGGATTTGCGAAAAGTTAAAAAGAGCGGAAACACACAAATTGAAATGAATGATAGCCGAAAAAAAGCAAGTAGAAGTTGATGGATTTGTCGGAAATCATTTGCTTCTCCATAGAAGGGATATCCCAAGATAATTGATGCGTCTTCGATAAGCTGTTCCTGGGATGAAGACAGCTCACCTCCTAAATAGAGTCGGACAGATTCATTAAGTGTATCAAAATCATCAGGGAAACAGCTTGTATAAATTACAGGGGTACTTCGTGAACTCAGGAGAGACAAGAAGTCCGAAGCACTTTTATAGACTCCGCATATGGTGTACTCGGCTTCGTCGAAATAAACAGTTTGCCCAATGACATCACACGAGAGAAACCATTCAAGAGCAAGGGATTCTGGAATTATAATATAGCGCATATTTTTTTCCACGGCATCCGACAAAAAATATCCGCCAGAAAGAAACGACGCCGGAAAGAATGAAGCGTAATTTGAATTGGTACTCACCAGTGTGACAGCTTCTGAAAGATGCTTCTCAATGTTGTGAACAACGGCATTCCTGTATAGGGTGAGTGCAAAATTTTTTGATGCTTTATCAAAGGCTGTAGCGACATGCTCCGGGTCCTGTAAGTTAGGAGAAAGTGAAACAGCAAAAGGAAGATAGCGTATTATATGCCCTTTTAGCAATAAAGCAAAAGAAAGTAGTATTATTGCCCCCAATATATGGATTCCCAGTTTGAACGCACTCTTTTTCATTGTCAAACAACCCTTACACTTTCTCCGTTGTTAAGTTGCCGTGACGGATACGCTGCAATCGGAACGGTGAGTGTGCCAAAATCTTTTAATGCAGCATATTGGTAATTCGACTCTGCGATGGATACAATTTGTTTTTCTACATATTTCTCAATCCCCCAAATCGTGCGTTTTTCACGCAGAATAAGGATGAAATCACGACCATCGCTATCTTTTCCGATACAAGACAGGGGGACGAGGACGTCATATTGAGGGCTCTTTCGGGTGGATTTGATACTGACGGCTGTATTAGGCGTTAGGCCGCCTAAGTCTTCCGGAACCCCGGTTGCGATATACATGTTTTGCTCATCATCCAACTGAAGCGCGGTTAAGTCTATGGGGCTGGAAACCACCTCGTAGACTCCACTTCCAGGATTGATTGCGCTGTATTCACATATGAACTGTAATTCTTTGTTTTGATAGAAAGGGACATCCGCAGATAATACCTTCCATTGTATGCTTATATCACCATTTGTGCTGGAAATGGTTGCCAGAGGACTGCCAGAGGCGACGGACCCAGTTTCACACAAAAGCTTTACAGAACCTGTCGATGCTGCACATACGATTCCATCACGAGGAATTCTGTCTAGTATTTGCGACAGCTGAAGTTCCAATGCTCTCAGTTCGCCTTCCTTGACAAGCCTATCCCCGCCCGTCCATTCGACGGCATTCATACTGTTTTTCTGTTGCTGAATTTGTGTTCGCAATTGTGTGATTTGAATATTATATCCAGACATGTCAATTTGGAAAAGGGCATCTCCAGCTTTTACAACATCTCCGTCAGACACCAAGACATCCTTTATTGTCCAAGAGTCGAGTGCGGCAATTGTTTCGCTTTCTGTATCGGCGATGACGGTTGCGTCTATGACAGAAGTATATGAAAGGCTGCCTCTTGAGCTGCTTAAAGCGGTCACGGTAGGAAGCAACATGGAATAAATAGACCGGGAGGCAATTGTAGAAATGAGTAAAAGAATAAAGGTTGCAATCACAATACGAACCACAAGTGTTTTTCGACGATTCATTCGGAGATACCTCATTCCATTATTTAATACCGGTAAACTCAATACCTTCCACTAATTCGTCATTAAAAAAGAGAAAGAGAAAAAGTACCGGAAGCATAGCTAAAAGCCCGCATACAAATGATAAGCTGAAATTGTTTGTGTTGACGCTCACAAGAAAAACAGAAAGAGGATATTGAGTAGTGTCTTTTAAAAAGACAATAGGCTGTTCCACCATATTCCAAGCTTCAATAAAAACCAGTAAAACCATACTGATTGTCCCACTTTTTCCAATCGGTAAGAGGATTTGAACAAGAATCTGAAACGTGGAGGCGCCATCAAGTCTTGCGGCATCTAGCGTCTCATTGGGAATGCCACGATAAATTTGCGTCATTAAAAAAGTACCCAATGGCGCGAATGCGGCAGGAAGAATCAACGAAAGCCAACTATCGGTTATATCCAAAAAACTTAAAACAATATAACTTGGAACTAATGTTGCCTGTAAGGGCATCATCATCAACAAAATCAGGACAAAAAAAGTCACTTGCTTGAATGGAAAGGTAAACTTCGCAAATGCATATCCGCCAGTAGTGCTGACGATACCCTGGAACAAAAGGATTCCAGCACACATCAGTAAGCTATTCCAGAATTTTATGAGGAAGTCAGGCCTCCGCAAGAAAACTTGGTAAAATGATTCAAGGGAAAAAATATCTGGAATGAAATGCAACATCGCATATGTGCCGTCATATTGCATTGCTGTGGCATAATATTGTGTTATTTCACTGGGTAGCATAAAAGAATTGAATATCATATACACTGCTGGAAATAAAACAGTTGCGCTTAAAAAACAAAAAAACACGGTGTAAAAACAGCGATGCAGAGAACGTGAAGCCTTCATAAACTGTCCTCCGTGTGTCGGTTTTGCCACCAATAAAGAAGCCCAACAAAAAGAAAGATAATAGAAAACAGCAGCAAGGTTGCCACGGCTAGTCTTTGATAGTTCAAATTTTCAAAGTTGTTGTTAAGAAAATGCTGCAAGAAATATATTTCATTTTGCGGATGTTTACCTGCGATGATAAATGCTTCGCGATAAGTTTTAAATGAATTTATGATACTCATGACGATGACAAAAAACAATGTTGGGATAATAAGAGGAAAACTGATATAGCAGAACTTCTTTACCGAAGAGGCTCCGTCGATTTCTGCGGTTTGATATAATTCAGACGGAATCATATTAAGACCGGCTAAAAACAAAATCACATTATAGCCACAGTTTTTCCATACATATAGGCCAACGAGAATGTGAAAAGCATATGGCCCTTGTAGCCAATCGTTGATTGGAAGTCCCAGATAAGTAAGAATTCCATTAAGAATACCGCCATTTGCAAAAAAGACTTGAATTACCATTACAATGCTGGCAATTGGTAATATCATTGGGAAAAGTAATATTGAACGAAAAAGTTTTGTGCCACCAAGATGGGAATACAATGCCAATGCTAAATAAAGACCAATAAATACGTTAAGTGGGACCGCAATAAGCAAAAAACGAATTGTATTATATGCAGCCAATTGAAATGCAGCCGAAGAAAGAACTTTTGAGTAATTAACAAAACCTACAAATTCTTTTCCTCCAACCCCGAATGTAAAAGAATAGTAGACAGTGATGATAAAAGGAATCACAAAAAAGACCAACAAGCCGATAGTAATAGGAAGAGACAAAAAGACCCCGGTAAGCGCGCCCTTTTTTTTCATGTTACATCACCCCTTTTTAATTATATCATTAGGGGAGACACCGCGATGTTTAATTCACGAAGAAAAAAGGGGAATTGGCGCAGATTATTTATATGTGCTGCTAGAAAAGATGTATTCGCAAGCCATCATTGAATTTCACGTATATATCGGTGCTTTTCACGAAGATTTGATTGTTATTGAACAATTTCAAATATATTATAAAGATGGTATTTTTATGTGAGAAGCAAGGTGGTATTTTTATGTTGCTTGGTAAACAAACATGCGGACAGCAGACGCCGATGCGCAAAATAAAATCAAAAATGTTTTACACAGTGCTTTCCGTTCTTCTGTTGTTCTGCGCCTGTTCTGTGAAAGGAAATGAGAAAGAAATCGTGAACGATATTAGCTCAGACATTCAAACAGAATTAACTGTTTGTGCAGAAGAATCGTTTCGCAACAGTTTAAAGCCTGTATTCGACGCATTTACAGGTAAATACAAAATAAAAATCAGTGTTGAGTGGGTCCCGGCATTAGGGAGCTTTTCAACTGATAAGTCAGATGAACGAACGAGCTACCTTCAACGATTAAAGACGCAAATTCTTGCGGGTGATGGGCCAGATGTTTTCATTGTTTCCACATCTGGAACAGATTTTGATATATTACCGAATATGGAAAGGTTAATGCACAATGGTGTTTTTCAAGAATTAGATAAAATTCTAATTGAAAACACCTTCGAATTTGAGGATGTAAACAGTATTTTGTTGGAAGCCGGGCAAGCAAACGGCACACAGTATGTTCTTCCACTGTGCTTTCAAATTGATGGAATATTACTTTGCGATACATCTGAGTCTAATTTGCGAATGGAAAAAGACCTCGAAAATATGTCAACAATGCAGTTTTACAGCTATATAGACGATAGATATCCCGAATGGAGAGTGCAAGGGCAGTGGCATGAGAACTTAAACAACAACATGGATGCTCCGGTAAACTTTGAAGATATGAACGTCGATTTGTTTGTGCATGAGCTGCCGGAACTGCTGCAAAGAGAAGTTGATAGTTTAAACACAAAAGGAATATATAGAATACCAGATTTAAATGCATATCTCAAAGAAGGTGCAATAATTGATTCTCCTAATGGCCTTCCATACATTTGGGGGCCCGTATCCAGATACTTAGACTACGCAGCAATGACTTTAATAAATCGAACGACTCCGATTCTTATACCGATTCCCAATGCGGATGGACAAATATATGCACGTATTACAGGTATAGCGGCAATAAGTCGTAATTGCAAAAATACAACTGCTAGTGAATTGTTGCTGACCTTTCTGATTTCAGACAGATGGCAAAAAAAGGGGACCGATGTAGGAAGTACTGTTTTATACGGTTTCCCGATAAAGAAATCCGCAATGAAATCATGGTTTCAAGATGAAACATTGACGTATCTGGATAAGTTGCCGTGTGAAAGGCTAAATGGTCAAACTCTTGAATCATTCATAATATGGTATGATAAAATCGAAGGGGCTTATTTCAGCTTTCGCCCAAAAGAAATAGCGCAGTTGATATACACAAATGCAGAAACAGAACAGAGAATCTCTGTAGAAGAACTAAAAAAAGTCGAGGAAATACTCAAACGACAATTAAGCGAGTAGTAAACAAGAAAAATAAGATATATAGTCAATTATCACTGAAGAACTAAAAAAACTGCGCCTCCGCATATGCGATGGCGCAGTCATAGTAATTAGAAATATCCATAGGGGCAAGCCCAACGATTATAGGGCGTTTCGGTCCGGGATAATATGGCCCCACACCCTGTACATTTTTGTATGGTCACTCTTGTATAGCTATAAAGTCCACCATCATGGGCTACGCCTCGCAAACAAGGACATATTCCAATACGAACTAAGGTTTCATTTATAAGAGATGTATTTTCTACAACTTTTCCGGTTCCGCAATGGTCTAAAGCAAAAGGTTGAGGCTCATCTGCATTGTCCCTCCTAAATGATAATAGATTTGATATGTAGTTCTAAGGGGAATAAATATTCTGCATGGGACTCACCTCTCTTTATCTTGGATAGTTTCTCTGGATTTCTTTTACAGTCTTTTACAACTGCAAACATCATTCTCTATGTATTTATTGTATAAAAAAAAGGGGGGGAAGAACAATGCTTTCGACGTAAACCGTGCCTTTTTTTGCGTGAATTAATTAGGAAACAATATGTTTCGACCAGTATTCAACTTCAATGTTTAGGATTCACTTTATACGAAATTAGTTAGTGGGAGTAAGAAAAGATAAAAACAATACAAACTATGTTAATAAAGAGAGAAGGATATAAAATGTATTATGCGCGTTTAAAAAAAAGCATGTTAATCGCAGCTTTTTTATCAACCATATTCATGGTTGGATGCAGCAATACCAGTTTAACTCCTGACTTTGCCGAAAGCAAAGCATTGGTAATCTGCGCTGACGGGATTAACCAAAATGCACTGCAGTATGTCTTCGACGTCTTTGAAGAAGAGCACAATATTGAGGTTATTTGCAACTGGATTCCCGCGCCGTATGAAACGAATGGTGTCGACGCCAAAAGCAATATTGAGGAGAGAAATTCCTATATTCAGCGAATCAAAACAGAGATTATGGCGGGACAAGGGCCGGATATTTACGTTATCCCTGTTTATGGGACGGCACAAGATGTTTTTCCGGATGTGTCAAAAGCAATGAGAAATGGTGTGTTTCGTCCATTGGGGACTCTGGAACAATCCAACATTAGCCAGCTGCAAGCAGCTTTGAAAAGCGTAGGACAAATGGAAGGGACACAATATATTCTGCCGCTAAGCTATCAGGTGGACGGTGTATTATTATGTGATTCGCCGCAAAAAAATCGCGCTTTGTATTCTACACTCGATGGGTTAGGGACAAGTGATTATTTTCGAACACTAGACGAAAATTACCCAGAATGGGGAATTGAAGGCATATGGTGGCACAATCTTACAAACAATGCTATCCCACTAATCAATTACGACACAATGAAGGTTGATTTGTTGGCACAGGACATGCCTGAACTACTTAGAAGAGAAGTTGAAGTGATACAAAAAAATGTAGACTCGCCATACCAAATGGAGTATTATGAATATGGAGCACTTGCAGAGACCGAGAAGGGTGTACCCTATATCATCGGACAGGCCGCAGGAGACCTCAACATCCTTGCAATGACGATATTGAGCGGGGAAGGGACACTGTTTTCGGCCTTTCCTAATGCAGATGGGGAAATATATGCAAGAGTTACTGGAATCGCTGGTATAAGTTCAAGCTGTGACAGAGTCAAAGAGGCTGAGTTGTTTGTGGACTTTCTTTTGGACGAAAGATGGCAAAAGAATTTTAACGGAACAGGTACTTCTGTCCTCTCTGGCCTCCCGGCAAGGATGGGATATAGCAAAAAAATATTTGAAAACCAGAATTTACAAACTTTAAATAATTTACAATGCGTACCGTTAAGCGGTGAAACATTGGAATCGTTTGCTGACCTGGAAAAGAAAGTTGCCGGTGCGTATTTCCCCGTTATTCCTGAAGCTGTTATTCAAATGATAGACGAGACCGCTAGTGAAAACAGTGCTATTACGATTGACATTATCAAAAAAGCGAATGATGTTTTGGAAAGATATTTAAGTGAATGAAATACTGAAATTGACAATGGTGCAAGATGATATAGTCGCAAAAGTAGAGCCCTCCTTAAAGCAAACAACTTATAATAAAGCAAAAAGGCCATTGCCTCATCTTGAGTCAATGGCCTTTTTCAATGTGTGTTTTTCTTTAGTTTACCCTCAGTACCTTCTGGCTGGAGACCTCGGCAAACTTATTTAATAGATGATAAATAAGGGCGATACGACTGCAAAATTGCATTTAGCATTTTCTCTTCTCTCTCGTAATACGATGAATAGAAATTGATTTCAACAGTTATGTTTCCCTGGGATGGGTATCCCACTGATTGAGTCCTATTTCCTTCTGTACGCTTTTTGAAGAAAAAAGTTCGAACGTGGTCATCCGTTAGAATTTCAAATTCATCGCCGGAAAAAGCATCGTAGGTATTCCTAATTGCAGACTGAAAAGCAGTAGATGTAAATGAAATATAACTATCTGTGACCTGTCCCTCATGTATATAATATGCCTTTAGCGTGTAAGAAGTTGGGGGTTCAACAACACTGGAAGAACAACTTCGATAATTCAAGAGTGGGAGAACAAAGGAAAACTTCTCATATTCAGCAAAATTGATTTGATAAAACCCAGGCGAAGCTTCATGGTAGGTAGCCATAGGCCAAGAAATGTCTATGCCTGTACGCAGCTCAAAATCCACCGATGCCTCATGAGAAGCATCGGTGGCATGAGAAGAAGCCGCATTTGAAAATGCCTCAATAGATTCGGAATTGGCATTACATGCTACAAAAAACATTATTGACAAACAAACAGTAAGTGCGGATTTAGACCACTTCATTTTATTCCTCATCTTAGAATGCAGAGATACGAGTATATCCAGCATTTAAAATTTGCGAAAAAGTAAAGTAGCTATACGTAACTTTGGGTGGCGTTTGCTCATATGCCATAATGTTTCCGGGGCCCGTTCTAACAATATCATGACACATTACAATATGGGCGCCGCTGCCCGTCCTGACAAAAGCGTCTCCTTGAAAAAAATCTCCCCAAGCATTGATTTTAGTGAACCGACCAGAATTGGCCGCATTCATAAACCCAGTGGTGTTAAGTCGTTCAATACCCCAACAATAAGATACAAATCCAGAACAATCATTTCCGTATCGAGGGGCAACCGTACCACCAATGTTTACAGGAGAATAAAAGTCAGAAAGATTCATTTTACTCTTGAAATCAAGGTCGCTGCATTGCGCCCACTGAGTATAAGGGATACCGACAACGGTTGTGCCAGCTGGGAAAGAACCACCACCCCATTTGGTTAGGTTTTGAGTAGGGGTCCATTGTACGGCAGCCATTGCTTTCGCTTTGTTGGCCATTACACCCCGATTGGTGTATGCTCGTGTGGAGATATTTGTAGAATTTTGTGCGTTTTCGCCCATTCCATCAATCGTTGCGCGAAGTTCATCCGTTAAATCAGACTCTACCGTTACGCTATAAATGCAGGATAGCCCATTTGCGTTCAGAGTGATAGTAGCAGTACCGGCGCCAACAGCCAGAATACGTCCAGGAAGTGTGAATATAGCAACATCTTCATTGGATGATTCTGCTACAATATCTTCATAAGCAATATCGCCAAGAGATAAAAATGTAGATAAGCCAGCAAAGGGGAGAATCACTGCCTGTGGGAGCGTTCGCGCTGTTTCGTTTACAAAAACACAATTAGAGGATTGCCAGCTTTCATCACTGAAAATATCAACAATCGTTTGTTCTTGAACGGTGTGAGCGTCGTTTTCATCAGGGACACTGTCGGCAAATGCTGAACTACCAAATAGTGCGACTCCAAATGTCAAAACCAGTGTTACAGCTAAAAACTTTTGTGACCAATAACGCATTTTTGTGAACCCTCCTTTTTCTTGTTTGATGTCTAGTGTTTATGGCTTATCAAAGAAGACAGGTTCTCCCAAGAGGTTTAGAACTAATGATGATGTCAGCTATAAGGCCGCAAACTGTACAAGTATGGTACTCATGAACGCGCTCGTATCTGCACTCATCTCTATGATTTCCATGTGGTTCATATTGGGTTTCATAACGAGTGTCTCTTGTGACTAACACACGACCGTTTTCGCAATGAGCGAGTGCACGCGTTGTAGGGTCCCCATCCATTGAAGTATCGGCAAAGGCAACACAGGAAATCGCCAAAAGAAGACAGAACGTAAGAATAAGAGTAAGAGCCTTTTTAATCTGATTATTCATACTACACCTCCGCATTTCGGTTGATAAACATCTGTTTGGGTTTAAAACTATAGGCCAGTATGTTTGCAGCGCTGCTTTGCTATACCAAACATAAAACAGAAAAAGTATAAAAACAATAATCTTTGCGCGAAATACCGTTTTTTTTACGTGAACGCAATTGAATGTACCCTAATCACTGTAAATTCAAAAAAGATAGGTTTTCACAGAAAAATGTGTTATACTTAAAAAAATAAAACCTATTTAGCAGGTGATGATATGAGTTCGATAGTCTTTGCATACCGTGCGGTTGCAGATACCGGATTAGCACCATGCGTTGACAACGGTCTTCTCAGTTTTGCTTGTTGCAAAGGGGGACGGAAGGATGGAGTAAAAACCGGAGTACGGTATTGGGCCGGTGATGCTCTGTCAAAAGCTCAAAACGCAAACAAGGAATTTTCCGTATATATTTTGGGGTATTTAAAAGGTAGTCTTTTTTATGCAGCAAAGATTGATGAATGGCAACTCATGACAGAATATTATGGATGCAAAGGGAAATCCATAGGACGTTTGGACAATATATATACAATAGATAAAAATGGCCAATTAAAAAGGAACTCAAAACACCTTGGATTACACACGGACAAAGACCAACAAATGCGCGATATTTCTGGGACATATGTGTTGCTTTCTAGAAATTTCGTATATCTTGGGAAAGATACAGACAAAAATGAGGAGCTTAATGGTTGGTGTCCGAAAGGACGTTCCGCTGTTCGAATCTTGAACGATGTGAAACTAGTTGATAAAATTGAAGCATTCATTAAGGGAAATCAGGGGACATTTCATCGGTCGTGCCATAAACTGGAACAATGTTGCACATGTTAGCAGCTTTTTTTATGTACAATACAATAAGAATGAAGGGATATCTTGGGAATTGATTCAGCGTTGTGGGGAGAGGAAAACAGTTTTACTTCTTATGCTGACAGAAAAGCATTTAACACAGAAGAAAAAGTGAAACGATTCCCCCCAAAAACTGACCCTTTTAACGGCTACTCGCCAAAGATAAAGCAGCGAATTTTAGATGCTATAAACGAAAACGAATCATTCATATCACAGTTTGAAAAATGCGTCACTGTAAAGCAACTTCAAACGCTTATTTCTAGTATACTAGATACAAAACTTCATCAGGTCGTAAACGGAAAACAACTTCAGAAGTTGATATATTATGCCGAATCCCTTGGTGCTCGCGCTGTTATAAAAACTTCTCAACTACAAAGATATGAGGATATATTAATACGAAACATTGTTATCCAACAAAGTGGAATTGTTCTGATACAGAGCGATAAAATGGAACGACGTTTACAAGAGCCTTTTGGGGAATCAAAAATCGCCGAGGCGATGACTTTCCGTGTGGTTTGTGTTATGTGATTGATGAAGAAAAAACAAGAGTTAAAGGACATGCTAAATCGTATTTCTCTGTTGCATAAAAAGCAATAAAAACAAAGTATTGTGACATGTAATAACTCAAGATGGCTGATTCTATGGAACGACTACATGCGCGGTATCTTTGGATATCAGAAGCCGGTTGCTGGCATCCCAGCGACCGGCTTTTGTTGTCATAAGTATGGCATTGGTTACTTACGGGAACATCATAGTTTTTTTCATTAGATAGCACCTCGCCGTTCTAAGCGCGCAATGCTTTAGCAGATTAGCCACTGCGCTTTGCTCGCATGATAGTGTTACATCACTGCTCTTCCAGAACCACAAGCGCTATCTTTCAATGAACGCACCATCCTTTCTCGATGTATTGTTTTTTTGAGCGTTCATTTTCCCCAAAAACGTTTGGCGACTGTGTTCGTTCCCATTTTGCTGTCCTTATAATCTCCTTACAAACACGAGGGTTTGTTGCGCGCTTATGCAATTCACGTCGTAAAAATGGCCATTTACGCTGTTTTTCTTGTGTCGATTTGTGAAATCAAGGTATCTTTTTATATAGGGAAATGCAATTATGTATGATAGGAGGTTGATGCCAACACAGATAATCTCTACCTTCGATATTAACTATTAAGAAAGAAAGGAAGCGAATTAAAGTGAAGAAGAAACTGATATGCATATGTGTAATCTTAGTTGTAGCAATGATGTGTGCTACTTCAACACTGGCTGTTTATAAGGTTACAGAAACACCTCAGGCAGTGGTTGGAAGAGTTTCTGGTAGTCCATATACGCATACATATGCCATTACACCAAACTACACCCTAAATGAAGCATTGCAAAGAAGGCTGAATTGTTATGTTGAAGGAACCCCGTATGATGGATGTAAAGTAACTACATGGCCAAATACTGGTGATGAAACCCAACTTTGGGGGTCGATAACGATTGCAGCGACTGACCCAACTGTAGAAAACGATGACATATTCGTTCCACACGCTAATCCTAATGTATGTCTAAACATTTTAAGAAGTGGAAGTGAACCAGTTGCTAATGTGGCAAGTATCATTGGCAACCGCTTCGGGGATATCGTGATTGTAACTAATAATACAGCTGGAAGGGTATATGTTGGGCCAAGATATATTCATTCAACAAATATGTATTTGCGTGAAACCACTTCACTATCTTCTGGAGGAAAAAACGTTGTTTGGTCTTCAACAGGGTCAACCTTTTACCTATATGATGATAGTTGGAATAGATTTGATTGAAAAAAAGAGCGTAGAGATGTCTCTACGCTCTTAAAACATGTGACTATTGCCTTAAACAGAATATCTAACGCCAATAACCTGAGCAATGAGGATGATAAAATGTTTTATCGATGGTTATGTAGTTTTATAGTAGTATTCATTTTTATTTTTACCTGTGGATGCACGCCTTTCACAACAAGTTGGCAGAAAACAACCAATTCTTCATCAGCCTCCACAACAACTAATCTGGAAGAAGATATCGAAATTGAGCCTAATCTTCAAATCATATCCGCACAAGTGGGGCTACTTATGTCAGGAGTAGCTGGAACCCAAGACGGTGCATATGAACTTAGAAGTTATTATGATGGAACCGCTGACATTATATATTACGATTATAAAACACAACAAGCCGTTTTTTTATCACCGAACCCTAACGTGCAACATGATGAGTCAAGTACCGCATTTATACCTACAACTCTTGGAGGAGTGTTTCCGGCCGCCAGTGATGATAAGTTTTTTGCAATAAAAATGGGTTCACCTGAAATGGTTCAACGAAACGGTAAGGCCGGAATTCCGATGATTTATCAGATGGATTTAAGTGGCGCCAATCGTATTACATATACATTCCCGGAAAAATATATCATTGATGTGCAGTCAGCAATTGCATATGGTAACGAAAATTTGTATTTGATGGCTTTAAGTTATGATTTGGAATCACATGCAGTAGCATATAATACATTGATTAGAGTTAATGCAAATAAAGGAGAATGTGTAGAATTATATAAGTTTGGTGCAGACCAAATGGTTACAATTGAGGGAACATATAAAAATTGTCTTGTTGTACATATAGTTACTTCACCGGACAATGTGAGCGACCTGTCAAGTAAAGAAACTTTTTTGCAAAGGACACATGAAATTTGTCTTTTGCCTGTTAATCCATCCCAACCCAAGGAATCAATATTCAAGTGGAAGCAACCAGAGGCCTCAGTTTTATTTTATAACGGTAAAGTTTATGTGTTGCCACAAACCAATTTGTCTGTATATAGCATAGATATTGTATCAAAAGAAAAACAGATAATTTGTGAAGAAATTTTCGCGGAAGGATTTGTTGTAAATTCAGCAGGTTTTTTCGATGAGGGGAGAGACAACCATTTGTTTCTTCGTCTGTATGACAGTGGGCACAATAACGCACAAGCGGTGACCTTAGATTTAAATACGCAACAGTTTTCTCCCCTGAAACTATATTATGAAGAATATGGAGCACAGCAGTTGGTCGGTATTTTTGCAGAGAGCGAAAATGAATTCCTTGTATGTACTGGAAAGGATTCCATGCAGATTGAGTTTAAATCTCCTGACGGAACTCCAGAATCTGGAGAAATGAATTATTTTATATATAAACTTATTGCGAAAAAAGACTATTGGGCAGGAATTCCTCAATACAAAGAATTTGAAAATAATACTCTAGCAAATTCATAATATTACACTACACATTTGTGCTAAACAATGAATAATTAATTGAGTCATATGAAAATAATTTCTGAATGAACGAGATAACATATCTTCTGGTTAATTGTTGCAATCATAAACCCAACTGATTTGTCAAATCACGCTCCCACGGTAACCATACCGTGGGAGTGCGTCAGAGGAATGTTGTGTTATAGGGGGATTTCAAAAGTGCAGACACATTGTAATCTATCGATTGAAAAACTTACACATATATACAAAAGTTCTTCGCCTAGGGCGAAGATAGAAAAAAAGGCCAATAGCGGACTATTGGCTTTAAACAACGTAAATATTAAATTAGAACCCGGGCTATATGCTCTTCTAGGCCCAAATGGTGCAGGAAAATCCACACTTGTTAATATTCTGGTTGGTAATATTTCACCAACAAAAGGAAAGGTTTTGTGGTGCGGGAGAAGCATTCAAACTCTAGGTAGAAACTATCGTGAAATATTAGGTTATGTCCCACAACATCAAAATCTTTACAATGCTTTCACGGGACGACAACTTCTATATTATATTGCGGCGCTTAAGAACATAAATAAAAAAGTTGAAATAGAGATTGAAAAAGCAACAGAAGTTACAAACATGAAAACAGAACTTAATAAAAAAATAGGTAACTATTCTGGTGGAATGAAAAGACGTCTTTTGATTGCTGCATCTCTATTAGGTAATCCAAAATTAATAATATTAGATGAGCCAACTGCTGGACTTGACCCCAAGGAACGTGTACGACTGCGTGAAGTAATGGCATCAATTGCTGAAGAGAAGATTATTGTTTTTGCAACACATGTTGTATCAGATGTGGAAAGCGTTGCCAAAAAGATAATTATCCTTAGACAAGGGGAAATTGTTTGCCAAGGAAGTAAAGTAGAATTGATAGACCGCTATCCATCCGCTGCTTCTGTTGAGGATGTTTATATGAACATTTTTGGTGAGGATTAGCTATGCGTTTACTGCATTATGAATTGAAAAAAATATGGGGAAGTCGATATGTATTTCTATTTATGTCCTTAGCATTTTTTTTAAATTTATTGTTGCTATTTATTATAACTTCTCCAGCAAAAGGTGTTAATTCTGCTCATGCATATAATATAATTATACAAAAAATGTGTAAAATGGACGAAAAGGGGAAAAGCAACTTTGTTTATCAGGAATTGTCGAGAGCACAGCAAGTATATCAATTGGCGAATAATATTAAAGCAGGTCTCTCATTAGAAACAGCGCTTTCACTTATTGGGGCTCAGGAATGGGATGAGGCTGAAGTGCGCACAGCATTACAGCCTATATACACAAATTCATTAAAAAATGATTACGTTTTTTTGAAGAAAATAAGCCTTGAATTATCTGTCTTAAATAATTACGAAAATCTGCTCGATTTAATTGATAAGCGAGCTAATAAGCTGCAGTCGATATCCATCTTTTCAAGTGACCAAAACACATATGAAAAATTAAGTATTATAAAATATCAGAAGGAATACCAAAAATTACATGACCTCCAAATTACTTTTTACCCACAATTTGGAATATATTCTGCTACAAGTTCACATTTGACTGATATAGTTATAATTGTCTGGGTGTTTTTTTTAGCATCGTTATTAAGGCATGAGAAAGATACTCAGATGTTAAAATATATTCACACATTACCAAACGGAAGAGCAAAAACTGCATTGATAAAAATAATCGCAATCAATTTATCAGTTTTCTGTAGCACTATTCTTTTATATGGAAGCAATTTGCTGTATTGTAAAATATTATATGGATTGGGTCCGTTATGTAGAAGTATCCAGTCTGTACCTGCATTCAACCAAAGCACTTTACAAATCACAGTCGGAGAATATCTCATTTTATATTTGTTGATTAAAAGTTTTGTAGCAATTATTATCGGTGATTTAGTGATGTTGGTAATCATTCTCCCTAGAACTCCCTATTGGGGATACCTTATTTTACTGTCACTCTTCTTGAGTCAAGCTATAATACATCAGATAATACCAGGCTCAAGCAAATGGAATTATTTAAAATATTTTAACGTAATTTCAATGCTTAAAGTAAATGATTCTATTGGGGCATATCAGCTTGTAAATTGTTTCGGTACACCAATTTCGGTACGAACACTCCATTTTATATATGGGGTAATAATGCTCATTATAACGAAATTTGGATTTATGATTGCCTTTTGCAGGCTAAATGAAAATACTAAAGAATCAAAAAACGGACATTCAAAAAATAAACCATATAATCTAGGAATAACGGGATATGAGTTTTACAAACAACTAAAGATGTATGGGGGTTTTTCAGTTCTATTTCTTTATTTAGTTATTCAATTATATTCAGCATTTAGTTATACAAGTGAAATTACACTTTTGGAACAATACTATAAGGAATATTCAACTTTTCTTACAGGGCCAATAACGAAGGGAACAATTAGTTCTTTTCAGGAAAAATGGACCGAAATCCAGCCAATAATCAAAATTGAATGGGAATATAAAAATAAAATTATTGATTATCAAACATATACAGAATTAATTAGGGCGAATCTTCCTCTACAATATAAATATTTGGCACTGTCTCGCATTAAAGAAAGTTTGATAAATGGTGTAAAACGGCCGAGAACCTCAATTTTATATGAGTCCGGCTGGTTACACTTCTTGGGGATTGAAGAATTTGATGCACAACGAGAATCGTTATTAATCACAATATTATGTGTTGCAGGATTGTCATATGGTTTTTCCAATGAAAAAAGTATTGGAATTCAGCAATATTTTGCAACTATGCCAAAAGGAAGAAGAGAGTTGTGGAAAGGACGAAAAAAGTTTGTAGATTTATTCTGTCTCATTATAGCATTAGAAAGTTTTCTTGCCTCTTTCATTCAATCATTAATGTGCGGTGGACTTCATCAAGGTTTAGCTCCCGTATATAGTATTAATGTTTTTTCATGGATGCCTGAATTGCCACTGGTATTTCTATTTTTATTAATTTTTTCATCCCGTTTTGTTGCAATTCGGATGTTGGGTGGAATTATTGTTTTAATATCATCTTTTGTACATAAACCCATAACATCACTTTTTTTATCGTTTGCATCACTCAGCTTTACATTATTATTAAGTTATTGGGAGTATCCTCAGATGAAATGGCTAAGTATTTTTCCGATGATTGATTCTGGAAGGATAATTTCCCAATCAAACCAGTGGGGAGGTATCATTGCCTCAAGTTTTATTTGTATAGCAAGCATATATTTATGCAACTATATATGTGAAAAAGAACACATGAAAGCCGCTCTTTCTTAATGTGTTTCTATGACTTGTGGATTAGGATTTGTACTATAGCAAAAAACAGAAGGTCAATTTCGATTTACCACAATATGAATAGCACTTGGCGGTTTGTTCTAGTATTTGAAGTCTCGTTTTCAGGACCCCATTACTTACTTTTTTGACCGTTCTCTCCAAAGAGGGCGGTTTTTATATTGTCTAATTTGCTATATTCGTGATGAGTGAAGTGCCCATATGGGCTGTATATAGTGTTAGCGCCGCCCCGACTTGTCCGGAAAAAGCCGAGCTGAATTGACAAAA
>ERZ1036464.247-NODE-247-length-37021-cov-11.690770_pt1 | contig 37021 bp, 29 predicted proteins | sample MGYA00514230_ERZ1036464 | MGnify/ENA primary metagenome ERZ1036464 (study PRJEB33795, sample SAMN09464918) | human gut metagenome | isolation source: Bloodstream | host: Homo sapiens | place: USA: Stanford, California | collected 2016-06 ... | reverse complement strand
AAAAGTCATGCTGGATTTTGATCTGGCGGAAATGTATGGAACGGAAACCGCCCAATTGAAACGTGCGGTCAGACGAAACATAGAACGCTTTCCTGATGATTTTATGTTCACATTAACAATTCAAGAATTTAACAACTTGAAAAACAATATGGTATGCCAAATTGGCATCTCAAAGAAAGGAGGTAACCAATATGCTCCATTCGCTTTCACGGAGCAAGGTATAGCAATGCTTTCTTCTGTACTCAGATCCGATACAGCCATTAAAGTCAATATCTCTATCATGCGTGCTTTCGTCGGTATACGACAAATAATAAGTTCTTCCTCCCCTTTGCTTGAACTCCAACAAGAAGTAAAGGAACTCAAAGCGTATATCGAAGAAGCATTTGCCGATTACAACGACATCAACGAAGATACCCGTACGCAACTTGAGCTAATCAATCTGTCACTCGCTGAGTTACAAGCGAGAAGAACCAAGAATCAATCTCGCCCCCGGATTGGTTACGTGAAATAAACAGTTCATGTAAATAACTCATATAAAATAAATAAATTCACTAACTTTGTGGCCTTAAATAGAAAACGATACAAAAACGATAAACGATCATGGAGTACAATTTCAGAGAGATTGAGAAGAAGTGGCACGACTACTGGATTGCCGAAAAGGTTTATAAAGTCGAAAAGGACACGAATAAGCCTAAATACTATGTATTGGACATGTTCCCCTATCCTTCCGGTGCGGGATTGCACGTTGGCCACCCGCTCGGTTATATAGCTTCTGATATTTATTCGCGTTTCAAACGTTTGCAAGGTTTTAACGTATTGCACCCGATGGGTTACGACGCTTACGGACTACCCGCCGAGCAATACGCCATCCAAACCGGACAACATCCGGAGATCACGACAAAGAATAATATAGCCCGTTATCGGGAGCAATTGGAAAAGATCGGTTTCTGCTACGATTGGAGCCGTGAGATCCGTACCTGCGATCCCGAATATTACAAATGGACGCAATGGGCCTTCATCCGGATGTTCAACAGCTACTACTGCAACGACAAGAAGCAAGCCCGCCCGATCAGCGAGTTGATACAAGCCTTCGAGACAAGTGGTACGGAAGGGCTGAACGTAGCTTGCGGAGAGGAACTTAGTTTCACCGCCGAGGAATGGAAAGCCAAGAGCGATAAAGAAAAACAAGAGATATTACTCAACTACCGGATCGCTTATCGTGGCGAGACCATGGTAAACTGGTGTGCCGCCTTGGGTACCGTATTAGCGAACGATGAGGTCGTGAACGGTGTTTCCGAGCGTGGAGGCTATCCGGTGGAACAAAAGATCATGCGCCAATGGTGCTTACGTGTATCCGCTTACGCACAACGCCTGTTGGACGGATTGGATACGATCGACTGGACGGATTCCTTGAAAGAGACCCAAAAGAACTGGATCGGACGCAGCGAAGGTGCCGAGGTTCGCTTCAAGGTAAAAGACAGCGACAGGGAATTCACGATCTTTACGACCCGTGCCGATACGATGTTTGGTGTTACCTTCATGGTATTAGCTCCGGAAAGCGAATTGGTTCAACAATTAACAACAGCGGATCAGAAAGCGGAAGTAGACGCTTACCTAGATCGTACCAAGAAACGTACCGAGCGCGAGCGCATCGCCGACCGTCAGGTAACCGGTGTATTCAGTGGTTCCTACGCTATTAACCCGTTTACGGGCGAGGCGGTTCCCATCTGGATCAGCGACTATGTATTGGCCGGCTATGGTACAGGAGCGATCATGGCGGTTCCGGCGCACGATAGCCGCGACTACGCTTTCGCGAAGCATTTCGGACTGGAAATCCGCCCCTTGGTGGAAGGTTGCGACGTAAGCGAGGAAAGTTTCGATGCCAAGGAAGGTATCGTATGCAATTCTCCGAGAGCCGGCGTTACTCCTTATTGCGATCTTTCCTTGAACGGACTGACGATCAAGGAAGCGATAGCCGCTACCAAGAAATACGTAAAAGATCACGATTTGGGACGTGTGAAGATAAACTACCGCTTGCGCGACGCTATTTTCAGCCGCCAGCGTTATTGGGGCGAACCGTTCCCGGTATATTACGACGCCGATGGCATGCCTCAGATGTTGCCGGAAGAATGTCTGCCCCTGTTACTGCCGGAAGTAGATAAATTCTTGCCTACCGAGACGGGCGAGCCTCCATTAGGACACGCCGTTAAATGGGCTTGGGACACGGTAAACCAAAAAGTCACCGAGGTATCAAAGATCGATAACCAGACGATCTTCCCGCTGGAGCTTTGTACGATGCCGGGCTTCGCCGGTTCTTCCGCTTATTATTTGCGCTATATGGACCCGCGTAATGATAAAGCCTTGGTAGCTAAAGACGTGGATGAATATTGGAGAAACGTGGATTTATATATCGGTGGTACGGAACACGCTACCGGCCACTTGATCTACAGCCGTTTCTGGAATAAGTTCTTATTCGACTTGGGTATCGTTTGCGAGGAAGAGCCGTTCAAGAAATTGATCAACCAAGGTATGATCCAAGGACGGTCGAACTTCGTGTACCGCATCAACGGAACCAATAAATTCGTTTCCTTGAACTTGAAAGACCAATACGAGGTCACCCCTATCCACGTAGACGTAAATATCGTATCTAACGATCTGTTGGATATAGAGGCTTTCAAGAACTGGCGTCCGGAATACAACGACGCGGAGTTCGTATTGGAAGATGGTAAATATATCTGCGGATGGGCAGTCGAGAAGATGTCCAAATCCATGTTCAACGTAGTGAACCCGGATATGATCGTTGAGAAATATGGTGCCGATACCCTACGTTTGTACGAGATGTTCCTAGGCCCGCTGGAGCAATCCAAGCCTTGGGATACGAACGGTATCGACGGCGTACACCGTTTCTTAAAGAAGCTTTGGGGCTTGTTCTTCGGCAATACGGATACCTTGCGGGTAACCGATGCCGAGCCTACGGCCGACGAATTGAAATCCTTGCATAAGCTGATCAAGAAAGTAACGTTCGACATCGAGCATTTCTCATACAACACGTCCATTAGCGCCTTCATGATTTGCGTGAACGAGTTAACGAGCTTAAAATGCAGCAAGCGCGCCATCTTGGAGCCGCTGATCACCTTATTGGCTCCGTTCGCTCCCCACATCACGGAAGAGCTATGGCATCAATTAGGACATGATACGACCATCTGCGATGCCCAGTGGCCGGAACATAACGAAGAGTATCTGGTAGAAAAATCAGTTACCTACGTCATCTCATTCAATGGTAAAGCCCGTTTCAACCTCGAACTTCCGGCAGATATCTCCCGTGAAGACGCTGAGAAGGCGGCCTTGAGCCATGAGAACTCAGCGAAGTGGATGGAAGGCAAGGCCGTTAAGAAGGTTATTGTCGTTCCCGGCAAAATCGTTAATATCGTAGTGGGATGAACTTAAAACTCACAAAAATCTATTTTTCCGTACAGGATTATCTAATGATCCTGTTCGGAACTTTATTATACGGATTCGGATTCAACGCCTTTATCCTTTCCAACGAGATCGTGACAGGTGGGGTAAGTGGTATCTGCGCGTTGATCTTCTTTGCCTCCAATGGATTGATCCCGGTATCCGTATCTTATTTTGTCATCAACGTAGCCTTGTTGGTGGTAGCCTTAAAGATCCTTGGTCTAAAATTCTTGATAAAAACTATTTTCGGAGTTTTCTCACTCTCGGCTTCTCTCTCTCTCTTCGAGTGGCTGCTGAAAGGACAACCTATACTGCACGACCAGCCGTTTATGGCTATCATAATCGGAGCGTTTATGTGTGGTGCCGGACTAGGATTGGTATTCTCGGCGAACGGTAGTACCGGAGGTACGGATATTATCGGTGCGGTAATCAATAAATATAAGAATATATCGATCGGACGTATCCTTCTGTTTTGCGATTTCTTCATCATCAGTTCCTCTTTCTTCCTGTTCCATAACGTGGACAAGATCGTTTTCGGTTTCGTGGAGATGGTCATAAGCAATTACGTTCTCGACATGGTATTGAACGGTAACCGCCAATCCGTACAATTCCTCATCTTCTCCCAGAAGTACGACGAGATAGCGGATCGCATCATCCATGACTTAGGCCGTGGCTGCACGATACTGGACGGCGAGGGCGGTTATTCCCGCAAACCCGTCAAGGTAGTCGTACTACTCGCCAAGAAATCCGAATCCGTCTCCATCTTCCGGATCGTGAAACGGATAGACCACCAAGCGTTCATCTCCCAAAGCATTGTCCGAGGGGTATATGGTGAGGGGTTCGATCAGATAAAGACTTAAAAAAGAATATACAAACAATTTAAAGCATTTCCATACGTTATATATCTACCGTATAGAAATGCTTTCTTATTTAATAGATTACGAAATATGAAACTTGTATTCGCGACAAATAATCAACACAAACTGGACGAGGTCCGCAAGATAACCGCCGGATACGCGGAAATCATAAGTTTATCCGATATCGATTGCCATGACGATATCCCCGAGACGGCAGATACCTTAGAGGGAAATGCTTTGCTAAAAGCCCGCTATATCAAAGAGAAATTCGGATATGATTGTTTCGCTGACGACACGGGATTAGAAGTCGAGGTATTAAATAATGCTCCGGGAGTCTATTCGGCTCGTTACGCAGGAACAGAGCACGACTCGGAAGCTAATATGAACAAGCTGTTGTCCGAAATGAATCATAAAGAAAACAGAAAAGCACGTTTCCGCACGGTCATAGCTCTAATCCTTGACGGAAAAGAATATACCTTCGATGGTATCGTGAATGGCTCTATCACTACCGAAAAACGCGGAGATAGCGGATTTGGATACGATCCTATATTCATGCCTGATACCTATACACAAACTTTCGCCGAGATGGGTAACGATACAAAAAACCAGATCAGCCATCGTGCGAAAGCCGTCATGAAGTTAACATCATTTTTATCTGATTACAATTGTTAATATGAGACATATACTTACTATCATTCTATTTTCATTCTTTTCATTCACTGTATTAGCCGCGAATTTTAATACAACCGGATGGAAAACGTATCTTTCTTACAATAACACAAATAGCGTAGAGGAATCGAACGACCAAGTATTTGTGGTAGCGGAAGGATCTCTTTATACGTATGGAAAAGAAGATAATAGTATTAAGCAATATTATAAAGGAAACGGATTAAATGATAATACGATTTCTTTGATCCGCTATAATAAACAAACAAAATCACTCCTTATTATCTATGATAATTCAAATATAGATATACTTGAGGGAGGAGTGGCGACAAATCTACCTTATCTGTCGACCAGTACGTCCATAAGAGACAAACAAATCAATTCAGTATTGGTACATGATGAATATGCCTATTTATCGACAGCATTCGGTATCGTCGTGGTCAATATGGCCAAAAAGGAAATAAAGGATACCTACAAGCTTTCCTTAAATATAACATCGTGTGCCATACAGAATGGCAATATATATGCCTCTACAACCAATAAGGCAGAAGTATCTTCGGGGATTATATACGCCTCATTAAAAGAGAACCTACTGGATAAGGCAAACTGGAAGCCCTATGGATTATCAAACCTTTCCGATAGTCATACGATCTCAGCTATCGCTTCATTCAAGAATACCTTGTTCTACTTGGTCAGTCAGCAAGGTATCTTCTATGAAAACAATGGAGAGCTTTCCCGAATAATAAATAGCTCAACCCTAAAATACATGAAAGTAATAGGCGAAAAATTAGCATGTATAGATAACTCAAGGGTTTTCATCGTATCCGATACGCAAAAGTTTGACCAAATAAACTTAAGTATCAATGATATCAGTACCTATCAAACAGACAAATATTGGATAGCGGAAGGAAGCAAAGGGCTACGTTCTATCCAACGGAAAGGATCAAATAGTTTTGAGGCTCTTAATGAACCTATCATTTTAGACGGACCTTACAGCAATAGCGCATTCGATATTGTTTGTAAAAATGATAAAGTATATATGATCATAGGAGGTAAAGACCTCCTAAATGGTAAGCGCTTCGACAAAGGAGGTTATATTCTTACATACGATTATGATAAATGGTCTTTTATCGATCCTAAAGAAGCCCAAAAGAAACTCAATTTACCAAGAAATCCACGAGACTATACAAGTATAGCCGTAACGACCGACGATTCTAATGATGAGATCGTATACGCCTCTTCCATGGGTGATGGCGTTATCCAATATAAGAATGGAACTCCCGTCCAGTCATACAATGAAAAGAATGCCTTTAAAGAAACCGCGGGAGGCTATGGGTCCGGTTATTGTTATATAGATGGACTGGCCTTTGATAAAAATGGAAATTTGTGGATGACAAGCTCAGAGGTTAACCATGCGGTACTTGTTCTTGACAAAGCAGGAGCATGGCATCGTTTGGATATCGAGCAACTTAGAGGAGTTTATACAATAAACGATATACTTATAACCTCCACTAACGACAAATGGATTTATGTGCCTCGTAACACCCCTAAACTTGTAATGATACCGAATAGCGAGTCTTTAGACGAAGTTTCCTCGTATGAGTTTACTACACTTATTGATACCGACGGAAAAGAATTGACTCCTAGTAATTATACATGCGTAGCCGAGGATAAGGATGGATATATCTGGGTTGGTACGAATCGGGGGGCCGTATATTTCACTAAACCTAGGATCTCTTCCGCTGAGGATAAAGCCGCTACACGTTGTACAAGGGTAAAATATACCAATGAGGAAACTGGCAATCTCGCTTATTTCTTAGATAACGTTGTCGTCACGACCCTAAAAGTAGACGCAGGTAATCGAAAATGGATTGGAACCAAAGGAAATGGCGTTTATGTTCTAGATAATGATAATGAGACAATCGTTTATCAATTTAATACGACCAATAGCCCGCTCCTTTCCGATAACATATACGATATAGAGATAAACGATAAGACCGGTGAGGTTTTTATCGGTACCGATAAAGGACTAAATTCCTATCAAGGAGAAGCTTCGGAAGGTAAATCTGATTACTCGGAGATCTATGCATATCCTAATCCGGTACGTCCCGAACATATGGATAAAGTAACGATTGTAGGATTAATGGATAATTCGAATGTAAAAATCACGGATTTAAACGGAAATATTATTTATCAAACTAAATCCTTGGGGGGACAAGCTATCTGGAATTGCCGGAGCGCAAACGGATCACGTGTAGCGACAGGCGTATATCTTGTACTAGCTTCCACAGAGGAAGCCTCAGAGAGCGTTGTAACAAAAATCATTGTAGTCAAATAGAACAATGAATCAATCAGAGAAAGTTTTACTCAACTCCAGATTAATAAATCAAGTAAAAGAAGCGAATAATTTTGATTTTATTCGCTTCTTTCTTGCGTATTCTGTCATGTTCAACCATTTCAGCACACTGACAGAGACAGATCCTTTTTGGTTTGTTAGCGGAGGATTTCGAGTGAAAGGTTTCTTTATTATTAGTGGATTTCTTGTTATGTTTAGCTTCTTACGTACGCCTAATACCCAGATTTTTTTCCGTAAACGTATTCAACGTATTATGCCCGCCTACAGCTTGACTATTTTATTATGTGCCTTAATCGGATTATTCCTTACCTCTTTATCCTGCTGGGAATACCTCACCTCTTCTAGCTTATATACCTATCTTATCTGTAATTTACTTACATTTAACTTTTTATCGCCGGATTTACCCGGCGTATTCGATACCAATCCTTTACAAGCGATAAATGGGTCTTTATGGACTATCAAGGTTGAATTCATGCTATATATCACCATACCCATTATCTATTGGTTACTGAAAAGATACAATAAATTGGTATGCCTACTTCTTATTTATATCTTATCTTTCATCTACTCGACAACGTGTAATTATTTAGATGATATGACACACAACCCTATTTATGAATTCATGAAAAGACAATTTCCCGGACAAATGATGTACTTTTGTTCTGGTATTATCATACTTGCCTATTTCCCTGTTTTTCGAAAATATATGAGATATTTGTTCCCTGTTAGCCTATTTCTTTTATTGGGTAGAGAGTATCTGTTGCTGAGTATTTTCGAACCTATCGCTCTAGCCTCTATCATTATCACGGTAGCTTACGGATTCAAGTGGTTACATGTATTCAATCGGATGGGAAATTTCTCGTATGGTATCTTCTTGATTCATTTCCCGATCATCCAAATATTCATTCATTACGGACTTGATCGGTATAGCTTGATATTGACATTGGCTCTTACCACTATCCTTAGCACCGGATTGGGTATGTTATCGTGGAAATACATAGAGAAACCTTGTTTATATCATCCTAAAAAGAAAAACCAGACGAACGCAATGCTCGGATGATCGGATCTGTTATCTTCTCCGCTCCTTTCGTAGCTATTAATGCCAAGAACCAAATCCCACCATCCGTAAAAGAGGGAAACAACTACGATTGCAGAATTTATTTGTAGTCGTAGTTGTTTCCCGAAGACAAACCAATACAGTAAAGATACAATATCAATGCTTTATACCCTCGAACATCTCCGAGCGATCTTCTTTCGCTTGGGTGGATTTGGCCTTGAAACTATTAAATGTCCAACTCAACGTCAACGTGATTTGTGGATATTTGGGTTTGATACGTGTCAGGGAACGTAAATCTGCCGTTTGGATATCGCTGATATATTTGGCGGAACGGAAAATATCCCGGAAAGCTAAGGTGGCGGTTAGTTTTCGGTTACATAGTTGCTGGCGGACGGCTACGTTCGCGTACCAATAAGCGTCCGTACGGCCCTGCGTCGTTACGGAAGGGCCTACAAAACTACCATCCAATTGGATACGGGTGTATTTCCCCAGATTAAACAGGTTATTCCATAGGATATCGTAATTGGTGCTTGAGGTCGTATTTCCACCGGCGGCCTGTTCGTTCTTCACCTTATAATGATAAACGTTTCCGTTGACCGTGGTATTCCACCAACGTACCGGATGCAGGCTGACACTTAGCTCGATACCTGTTGAATAATCATGTCCTACGTTTGACATCGAGTCTAAGGTTACACCGGCTGAATAAGGTACGCGCAACCGCTCGATCTTATCTTTCCGATACCGATGAAAGGCGGTAGCGGATACCGTATTTTCCCCGAAACTCTTCCGGTAGTTCAATTCAAAGGAGTTGATGTACTCCGGACGTATATCCGGATTACCGATCTCGGCCGTATAAAAGTCACGATACGTAATATAAGGCTCCATATAGAAAAGCTGCGGACGTGTGGTACGACGGGAATAGGAAGCCAACAAGCGATGCTCATTCGGGAACGTATAGCCCAAATGCACCGATGGGAAAAACTCAAAACGATTCTTCGTACGATCCGCTCCCTCCACGGAACTTCGCAAGACCGTATGCGTATGCTCTCCCCGAACGCCGGCTTGCGCCTCTAAATTCTTCCACGTATGGGAAAGAATCGTATAAATTGAATTCACCCCTTCTTGAAAATAAAACGTGTTGTAGATATCGTCACGCCAAAAGAACGTTTGTCCCTTGGGGTCCCACCATTCCATATTGTAATCGCCGTCTTCCAGATAAGAATAATATTGGTAACCCGCCTCTAGCTTACCTCCTTTCCCGAAAGGCAAGGCGTAATCCAGATTGATACGCATCGTTTCCCGGTGCTCGGCCTCATAAGCACGGTGCCCTTGTTGGCGTTGCCCTTCCAAAGACATCAAGTCGTTAAAGAAATATTCCAACGCATGACCGCCATATTTGTAATAGGCACTACCGGAAAGCTCGTGTCCCTTATCGTTGAACTTATGCTGTACCGCCAGACTTCCCAAACCTATATTCTCATCATTATCATAATCATCTATGCTTCGATAATCTTCCGTCACCGGAGAGCCGCCCGCTACCGAACGGGTTTCCTTATAGTTCATCTCTCCCTTACGCTTATTTCCGCCATAGCCGCCCTCCAGATCCAACGCAATGGTTGTCTTGGGAAGATTCAGGCTCCAACCGCCTTTCAGCGTATAATGGTAACTGTCTCCCGTACGAGGCCCGACGGAATGCGAAGTCGTTGTTTGATCGCCAACCACCGTCTTCTTCTCTTGGTCGAAATCACTCTTACGCATACGATCCGTCCACTGTCCGCCGATGTACCAACGGGAACGCTGATGTTGCTGTGCCAACAAGAAATCGACATGGCGGGAAAGCCACGTACTTCCCGAGAGATTCACCATCCCGCTCAATCCTCTCTGGGAATGCTTCTTCGTGATAATATTAATGATACCCACGTCGCCTTCCGTATCATGCTTGGCGGAAGGTGTCGTGATAATCTCTATATTCTCTATATGCCCGGCCGGGACTTGCTCCAAAGCCTGTGTACCCGAGAAGACACTCGGCTTACCATCTATGTAAACCAAAAAGCCGCTGCTTCCACGAAAAGTAACATCGCCTTCCGCGTCTACCCGTATGGAAGGCGTATTCTCTAATATATCCACGGCGGAACCGCCTCCTCCCATCATATTGGAAGAGGCCTCGACCACTTTCTTATCCAACTTATAAACCAATTGGCGTTTCTCGGCCACTACCTCCACTTCGGCGATACCTACCTCCAAGGGACTCATCATCAACTTACCTAAATCCACCGGAGACGAGGCATCCAAGATGATATCATTCTTTGTAAACACATCATATCCCATCAGACGGACCATGACGACATAATTACCCGGAGCCACCTTAGTAAACGAGAAACGTCCTTGATCGTCCGGAAAAGTCTGTTGCAAAGGTTTTTCACTTCCCATCGCAAACAGAAAGATATCCGCATAATTAATCACTTGATTCGAAGAGGCATCTATTAACTGCCCCTTAATACGGGAATCCGGAGAAGAAGCCCACGAGAGCGCACAAATCACCCATAATAAGGCCAACATTAGTCCTATCTTTTTCATGATATTGAGAATTACAATTAGATTTCTACGCAAAAGTAACTAAATTCAGAATGTTACGGTAATTAATAGCGATCATTCTTGATATATTCTTTCCCGGGATCGTCCGAGTTCGAGTAGCGAAGCAAATGGTTTCTTCCTAGGGAAACAAAAGTTTCTACATGGGAAAACAGAAGTTTCTTCAGTACAAAACTTTAGTTTTCTTCTATGAAAACAAATGTTTCCTATGTGTAAAACTTTTGTTTTATACCATAAAAAACCACAAATACTTATATATTAATATTTTATCTATATAAAGAAAGGAAGAAAAACGGACTGATTATATACGTAGAGTGTAGAAAATTCCTTTGATGGCATGGCAAAGACACTTACTAAAAGCGGGAAATGATGGTAGATAAAGACTTACTATTGTAGATGTTTTCCTATCTACAACAATAGGATAAATATTTTAAATTCAAATGATTATAAGGATAGTTGTAGATATTGTACATAATTTTGATTATTTACATATAATAGACCGGGCTTAGCTTTTATATCACTCAAGTCCGGCCTATCGGTTGAGACCTATCCCGCATTTGTTTGGATCAGAGTCCCAGCTTCTCAGAGATCTCCAACATCTTCTTGATCGGTTTGATGGCCTTCTTCTGTACCTCCTCGTCCACGAATATCTCCGGCATCTCGAACTTCAAGCAATTATATAGCTTCTCCATCGTGTTCAAGCGCATGAAATTACATTCGTTGCAAGCGCAAGTACTGTCGTTCGGAGGAGCCGGGATGAATTCCTTATCCGGACTCTGCTTGCGCATCTCGTGAATAACGCCACTTTCCGTCGCTACAATGAATTGTTTTGCGTCGGACTTAATGGTATGCTTCAGCAAAGCCGCGGTCGATCCTACGAAGTCTGAGACCTGTATAACCGGCTGCTTGCATTCCGGATGGGTGATCACTTCCGCGTTCGGGTACTGTTTCTTCAAAGATAAGATCTTCTCCAATGAGAATTGCTCATGCACGTGGCAAGCGCCATCCCAAAGCAACATATTACGTCCTGTGATGCTATTGATATAATTACCTAAGTTACGATCCGGGCCGAAAATCATCGGTGTACCTTCCGGGAAGCTCTCCACGATCTGGCGGGCGTTCGTGGAAGTAACCACCACATCCGTGACCGCTTTCACGGCGGCGGTCGTATTCACGTAAGAGATTACCGTATGACCGGGATGTTGCTTGACGAACTCGGCGAACTCCGTAGCCGGACAACTATCCGCCAAGGAGCAACCGGCATTCAAGTCCGGTACCAGCACTTTCTTATCCGGACAGAGGATCTTCGCCGTTTCTCCCATAAAGTGAACCCCACAAAGCACGATGATATCCGCCTTCGTCTTAGCCGCCCATTGTGCCAAGGCCAGACTGTCTCCCACATAGTCCGCTATATCTTGTATATCGCCTGTTTGATAGTAATGCGCCAAAATAATCGCATTCTTCTCTTTACGTAACTTGTCGATCGCTTCCCTAAGGTCTAAATCCTTAGGAACGGGCGCATCCATGTACCCGATTGATTGGTTTGTCAACATAGCCTTATATATTAATGATTCCTGTTTCTACTGCTCCCAATAGGCTTTTCACTATATATAAACAATATTATCCACAGAAAGTATTACTGATAATCTTCATCTTATCTAGTTTATCAACCTATTGTTCACAAAGCACAAAGGTATAAACTTTCTTCATTTATAGAAATAACAAGAAAGATTCTTATCTTTGCCATCGATGGATGAGCTGTCGTGAACCATCAAGAGTTATCCACAATCATTATATTATATTCTTATTAATCTTTAATTTTAAAAATAAATATGATGAATATGATAGGCTGTTGAAATGGTTAATACATTTTTGTTACAATCTTTGGTTATTGACTTATTAAAGTCTATGAACGGTTTATCAAAAGGATACCAACAGCATGGATGTCTATCTATAGATTGTAATTCTTATAGTTATAGACTTTATGAATATTTAGCTGTTTATTGTTGATAACCTTGATTGTGAAAAAATAGATCCTCCAGCAAGGCTGTCAATAGGTGTATAAGGGCTGTTGATAGCGCGTAATAAATAAGTGGCTTATTCATTTGCTAATTTGAGAAAGGGGGGTGTATGGACAAGTATTTGAATAAAGCAAGAAATATTTTTCATTTTATGTCCACTACTTATTAATAGCTTTTCAACGGCATATCCACGGATATTCGCTACTTTCGCGGTCAAAGATATTTGTTATGCGAAAATTAAAAGTAACCGAATTGAACCGCCTGACTCCCGAGGCTTTTAAGGAAAGTAAGAAGATACCTTTAATCGTTGTTTTAGACCATGTTAGAAGTCTAAACAACGTGGGTTCCGTGTTTCGTACCTCCGATGCTTTCCGGGTAGAGGCTATTTATCTTTGTGGTATTACGGCTTGCCCTCCGAACGCGGAGATCCATAAGACCGCTTTAGGAGCGGAAAAAACCGTAGATTGGGAATATTTCAAGGATACCCCGGAGGCTGTTGATAAACTGCGCCAAGAGGGGTATACGGTATGTGCCGTAGAGCAAGCGGAAGGTAGTGTCATGTTAGATAACTTGCAGTTAGACAAGACAAAGAAATACGCTATCGTCATGGGTAACGAGGTAAAAGGCGTTCAACAAAATGTGGTTGATAACTGTGATATATGTATTGAAATACCTCAATACGGTACAAAGCATTCCTTGAACGTATCGGTTACTACTGGTATCGTGATCTGGGATTTCTTCAAGCAACTATCAGATTAAACCATTCTCAACCAATACGACGACCCGTTCGGTCATGGCATCTTTACCTTTCGGGTCGTATTCCGATTTAAGGCTGGCTCCGAACATTCCGGCGAAGAAATTCCAAAAGCCCGCACGGAAACTTCCTAGATAGGCTTTCAATAAATTGTAACTGGATTGATTACATTCCCTATCGATCAGTTTGATAAGTAGCTTACCTTGCGAGAAGGATAATTTTTTTAGTTCCGGTTTATATTGGGCGAACAACTCTTTCTCCATCCGTTTCAAGTGGGCTTGGCGGGCCTTGTCATTCGGTAAGGTTTCCATGTATTCGTAGGTCTCTATCAACGTATCATACACCATCTTGGCATAGGGCAAAGTACGCTTTACGTCTCGTACCAACTTATTGTACTTCGCTTGTTCACGCTTATTCTTAAACTTAACTTGAGGATATATGAAAACTTCCCGAAGGTTGACGACAGCCATTGTATCACCTTCATACAGTTGAGCTTTCTGATAACCTTCCGGAACAATATTTGTCTTTACCGCCTGCGCCATCCCTTTAAAGCTACAGAGAGCGAGTAGAGCCAAAACACAATATATCCCTTTTCGTATCATATACCGCGAAAATATAAATACTGCGTGACTCTCAGCATCATTTATCTGTTAATAACTTGCTAAATGAATATAAAACATTACATTTGCGCAATTGACAACAACTTAAGAATATATTAACTATGAAGAAAGAAGAAATTACCGCCCTATTCGGAAAATTCGAATCCATTTCATGTGAGGTAGAAGGCATAGAATGCTGGAGTGCCAGAGAGTTACAACCCCTATTAGGATATGCCAAATGGGATAACTTTATCAATAATGTAGTGGTGAAAGCCAAAGAAGCGTGCCGGAATGCGGGAGAAAATATAGAGGATCACTTTCCCGATGTCGGGAAAGTGATTATTGTGGGGCATGGTGCTGAGCAACAAATAAATGACATCTTATTAACACGCTACGCATGCTACTTAATCGCACAAAATGGTGATAGTCGTAAACCACAAGTAGCTTTCGCTCAGACTTATTTTGCGGTACAAACCCGTAAGGCCGAGGTGATTGAACAACGCCTATTGGATTGTGAACGCTTAAAGGCCAGGGAAAAATTGAGTCAGACTGAAAAACAATTATCTGGAATCTTATACGAAAGAGGTATTGATAATAAAGGATTCGCGATTATTCGTTCTAAGGGAGATCAAGCTTTATTCAATTTAAGTACACAGATGTTGAAAAAGAGAATGAACATCCCCACGAATAGACCTATCGCTGATTTTTTACCGACTATAAGTATAAAAGCTAAAGACCTAGCGACTGAAATGACAAACGTAAATGTGCAAGCGAAGGATCTATATGGACAATCTCCTATTGAAAAAGAACATATTGATAACAATACTGCTGTACGTGATATGTTATTGCAAAGGGGGATTAGGCCTGAACAACTTTCTCCTAATGAGGATATTAAAAAGGTACAGCGTAGGATAAATAAGGATAATAAGAAAAACTTGAAGAATAAATAGAAACCATACAAAATCTTAACTATGAAATATCTATTGCTATCCCTGTTTGCGGGGGTATTTTCATTGTATGTACATGGTGTTGATAACTTACGTTTACCGGATGTTCGTAGCGTGGGAATGGGAGGGAATGTGGCGACGCAATCTATTTTATTCAATCCGGCCCTTATTGTCGATAAAGAGAAAAAATCTATTCACTTAGAATACTTTAATCGGTACATGTTGAAAGAATTGGGTACGATGTCCGGTAGTTTTTATTATCCGAATCAACTATTATCCGCAGGTGTTGATATCTCTGTTTTCGGGTTTGATAAGTACAGGGAGATGATGGTTCGTGTGCTGGGAGGAAAACGCTTGGGGGATCAATGGGCGTTAGGGCTTGGAGTTCACTATAGTTTCTTGCAAACTGATCTATTGGAAAATACAAGATCCAGACTGTCAACAGATATTGGAATCACTTTCTCTCCTATTGATAAGTTGTTAATAGGAATGTTAATAATGAATTTTCCTTCTGTTTCTATAGGAGAGAAAGATATTGAAATAGAAGATTTTAATTATTATTTAATTCAAATAAGTTTTCAATGGGAGATTATAAACAGTCTGTTAATTACAGGAAGTGTAGGAACGGAAAATGAAAACCTAGTTGTTGGAAACTTTGGTCTTGAATACACTGCTTTCGATTCTTTTTTTATTCGTGCCGGAATACAGACCGCTCCTCTCCTGCCCTCTTTAGGAATTGGTTATAACTTTTCTTGCTTTACGATAGATGTAGCCTCTATTTACCATCCGATTTTAGGGATGAGTACCAGTCTTGGTTTATCATTCTCTTTTTAAATGATACTTAGCTATGAAACGATTGTTTATAATCTTGTCGATAATCCTGTTGATAAATAGTTATTACGCTAATTCTCAAATAGAATATTCTGTTGATAAGTGGATGGAGTATGTAGAGGAACTAGCCTTGGAAACCGAGGATACGGAGCGTATCGAAAGTTTGTATGCCGATTTATCTTATTTAACTGAGCATCCTTTTGATTTGAATGCCGTGACGGAAGAGCAACTGAAGCGATTACCTTTTCTATCCGATCGCCAAATTGAGCAGCTCCTCTCCTATCGGAAACGATACGGAAATATGGTTAGCATCTATGAGTTGAAGAATATAGAGGATATCGATTTTCAGACGATATCTCTTCTCCTTCCATTTGTTTATATAGGTGATAATCTTGTTGAAAAACGGTTGTTTACGGTTAAGAACCTGTTGAAATATAGTCGTAATGAATTACAAATCAGGTATGATCAATGTTTTCAACAGAAAAAGGGATATGGTGAACAAACGGACAGCATACTTTCGTTATATCCGAATCGTAAATATAGAGGAGAACCTTTCTATCACTCCTTACGTTATTCCTATACTTTCGAGGATCGTTTACAAGCAGGCTTCGTAGCCGAGAAAGATGCGGGCGAACCTTTTTGGAACGCATATCATAAAGGATATGACTTTTATTCCGCACATCTATTCCTAAAAGATATCAACTGGTTAAAAAGCTTGGCTATAGGGGATTACAAGATGTCTTTCGGACAAGGTCTGGTGATTAGCAATGACTTTTCTCCTAGTCGTACGGCAGTAGTCGCTCAAGCGGAGCGAAGGACAAATGGCTTCCGTAGGCACTTCTCAACCAATGAACAGGATTTCTTCCGAGGGGTGGCTAGTACGATCACGATTAAAAACTTGGATATAAGTGTTTTCTATTCGTACCGGAAAATGGATGCGGCTGTAGATAGCTTGACATTCACCTCATTAAAAACGGATGGACTTCATCGTTTACAACGGGATTGGGAAAAGAGGAAAATGATAACGATGCAGGTATATGGAGGAAATATCCGCTATGCTACATCTCATTTTCATGTAGGTTTAACGGCTCTCTCCTATTCATTCGGTAAGTTTAAGATGGACCCCGATCCAAAACCTTATAATTTGTTCTATTTCAGAGGTTCCAACAATTTCAACATCGGTGTTGACTATATGTTGAAAAGTAACCGTATTAAGTTTTATGGCGAGACCGCTCTTTCGAAAAACGGAGCTATTTCTACCTTGAATGCCTTGCAGTTAACACCCGCTTCTTATATATCTTTCTTGGTATTATACCGCTATTACGATCGCCGTTATCAAGCTTTGTTTGGGAACGCTTTCTCGCAAGGCTCTACGGTTCAGAATGAGCAAGGGGTTTATATGGGATTGCAATTAATCCCGATCGCCCGCTGGAAATTATCCGTTTATGCGGACTTATTCCGTTTTCCTTGGTTGAAATACGGGATAGACGCTCCTTCCGGAGGACAGGAATATATGGCTCAGATAGACTATACCCCTAGTAGAAACTTTTCAACTTATCTTCGTTATAAATATCGACAAAAAGAAAAGAATAGAACTTTTGAAAATGATAATTTATTGAGAATCAATCCTTATAAACAACATCGTATTCGTTTTCAACAGGTTTATAACTTTTCTTCTCCTTTTATTTTTAAGACTTCCTTAGATGGTATTCTATTCGATGATCCTATAAAGAAACTTAATAAAGGAATTATGATATCCCAAAGTATAGGCTGGAAGCCCACTACCCTACCTCTTCAAATGGATGGTTATCTAGCGTGGTTTCATACGGATGGTTATAGTAGCCGGATCAGTTCGTACGAGAAGAATATATTGTATGCCTTTAATATGCCCTCTTTTTATGGCGATGGGATGCGGTTTGCCCTCACCTTTCGTCTGGATATTTGGAAACGTTTATCTTTATCCGCTAAACTGGCCCACACTCATTATTGGGACAGGGATTTGATAGGTACTGATACGGAGGAGATAAGCGGTTCTGATAAAACAGATCTTTATGCTTTGCTTCGCTGGAAATTTTAGAGTAGATTTGCGTGGGTAAAAACAAACAGCGCTATGTCTACAATTCTTTTTGATAAAATTGTATTTGGCCCGATACATAGTCGGCGCCTAGGTGTCTCTTTAGGGATGAATTTACTTCCTACAGACGGGAAATTATGCTCTTTTAATTGCATTTATTGCGAATGCGGATTGAATGAGAATCATAGGACTCATAGTAAACTGCCTACTCGTACGGAAGTGAGGGAAGCCTTGGAGCAAAAACTAAGTTCCATGAAAGCGGAAGGGATCGCTCCGGATGTAATTACGTTTGCCGGAAACGGAGAGCCTACGATACACCCGGAATTCGGTGGAATCATTGATGATACGGTCGCTATCCGGGATCGGTTTTTCCCTGACGCTAAAATCGCCGTACTTTCTAACTCTACGATGCTCCATAAAGAGGAAGTCTTTCAAGCCTTGAATAAGATAGAGGATAACATATTGAAACTGGATTCCGTATTAGACAGTAGGATCCGGCAGATAGATGTACCTAATTCTCCGTCGTTTAATTTCGAGTCTTTATTAAAGCAATTATGCCGTTTTAACGGGAATTTGATTATACAGACCATGTTCTTGAAGGGGGAAGTAAACGGGGAATCGGTTAATAATATGACGGAAGAGGAGATAGCGGGCTGGATTTCCGCCTTAAAACAAATCCGTCCGAAACAAGTCATGATTTATACGATAGACAGGGAGACCCCGGTTAAAGCTTTGAAAAAAGCGACTAAGGAAGAATTAGATGCGATCGCGGAGCGGGCCCGTAAGGAAGGCTTCGACGTGACGGTATCTTATTAAACTAACTAATTTAGAGAAACACAATAAGTAGTATGAGAACATTCAGTAAAAAGAAAAAATTGCCTCGACTCTTGACGCTTTGTGGAGCGGTAGCGGTCTCAGCATTGCTAGGGGGATGTGGGCAGAGCGGTGTTCCGGCGGAATCTTTCGATCGGTCGGATTATTATACCAGAGGTATCGGTTCGTATCCGGGAGATCCGGGGGAGGATTTTTCTCCTTCATTACGTCCGGATTATTCCACGTATCGTAACATAGCTCTTTTGCGTAGCGCTTACAACTCATCCAGTTATGATTACAATCTAACGGCTCAACTGGTGACGGATGGTGTTATTAGCGATAAACAACCTCAGTATCTCGATCTCTCTACGCAAAATGGGGATATCGCTCGTCGTGAGCGTGAGTGGATGATCGATCAAGGTCCTTATTCTCGTAATGCGGTTACAGGCGAGGATGCCTATTTCCTGTTCACGCTGAATAACTGGAAAGAGAAAGCCGACAAGGTACAATTTCGCGGCAGCGTGGCTTACGACGAGAATAAGATTAAGGATGGATATGAGATTGTTTGCGAGGGATCGAATGATGGAAATACTTGGACGGAATTGGCTGCCTTAAAGGGTAAAGGTATGCCGGGTAAGGCCAGCAAGTATAAGGCCCATTCGGACCCGAATAAGAATAGCTGGGATCCGGGTACGTTGCCCACCCGTATGTTGAATGAGACTTTGACATTCGATCAACCGGGTGAATATGCTTATTATCGGATGCGATTGAAAATGGAAGGTGCCGCTTATTGGGCATTCTTCGAGATGAATTTCTATAACCAAGATAAGTTGATAGATTTGCTTCCTTCCAAATTCTTTAATAGCGCTTGGATGAGTGCCACAACAGGAGAGGAGTGGGTCTATGTGGACTTGGGTAGCCAATCCGAATTCGACAAAGTAAAATTGCATTGGATCAATAAAGCGATCAAGGGTAAGATTCAAGTTTCTGACGACGCGAAACAATGGGTTGACATAGCGAATCTTCCGGGTGGAGATGCTAATCTGGATGAGATCAAGCTAAAAGGAAAGGGCCGCTACGTACGGGTATGGATGGAGCAACCGGCTAATGACGGACGCTATATCTTAAGCGAGATAGAGGTGATGGGTAAAGGTGGCTTGCTTGCCCAACCGGCTGCTGCTCCGGCTTCTACAAAAGACGAGATCCGTTTGTCGGGCGGAAACTGGAAAGTACAACGAGCTTCCGAGGTAACCGCTTCTGGTGAGGAAATATCGAAACCTTCTTTCTCTCCGGAAAATTGGATCGTGGCGACCGTACCGGGAACGGTATTGAGCAGTTATAAGAATATCGGAGCTATCCCGAATCCGAATTACGCGGATAACTTGATGCAGATATCCGAGTCATTCTTCAACTCTAATTTCTGGTATAGGGATGAGTTTGAGGTACCCGAAGGATTCAAGCAAGATCGTTTGTTCTTGAATTTCGATGGTATCAACTGGAAAGCGAATGTATATTTGAACGGTAACAAGATCGGCCGTATCGAGGGAGCGTTTATCCGGGGTGTATTTGACGTTACAGACAGGGTCGTACCGGGTAAGAACGTTGTCGCGGTGGAGATCATCAAGAATGAGCATATCGGAGCTATCAAGGAGAAATGTGAGAAGAATACGGATTTCAACGGTGGTATCTTAGGCGCTGATAACCCGACCTTCCACGCTTCGATCGGTTGGGATTGGATCTCGACGATCCGTGGTCGTAATATCGGTATTTGGGATGATGTGTACTTGACTTCTACAGGCAAGGTAACGATTCAAGACCCGTTCGTACAGGTTGTATTACCGTTGCCGGATACGACTTCCGCTACCTTGACTCCGGAAGTGATCGTGAAGAACCATGATGCCGCTCCCGTGAAGGGTATATTGACAGGAAAGATCGGTGATATCACTTTCGAGCAACCGGTGGAATTGGCCGCCAACGAGGAGAAGAGCGTTGCTTTCGACCCGAATACCTTTAGCCAATTGAAGGTTCAGAATCCACGTTTGTGGTGGCCTAAAGGGTACGGATCTCCTTATTTATACGACGCTAATTTCACCTTTAAGGTAGGTGATAAGGTATCCGACTCTGAGGATTTCAAGGTAGGTATCCGACAAATGACCTTCAATGAGAATAATAGTATCTTGAGTATCTTTATCAATGGTCGTCGTTTTATAGGCCGTGGCGGTAACTGGGGATTTGGTGAGTCTAATCTGAATTACCGGGGTCGTGAGTACGATATCGCCGTGGCTTACCATGCCGATATGAACTTTACGATGATGCGTAACTGGGTAGGACAGATTGGCGATAAAGAATTATATGAGGCTTGCGACCGTCATGGTATCATGATCTGGCAAGATTTCTGGTTGGCGAATCCTTCCGACGGACCCGATCCTTATGATCCGGAGATGTTTATCGCTAATGCTGAGGATTATGTGAAACGTTTCCGTAACCATGCCTCTATCGGTATTTATTGCGGGCGCAACGAGGGCTTCCCGCCGGAGCAGATCGACAAGGCTTTACGCCATATCGTGAAAGAGGATCATCCGGGCTTACATTATATCTCCAGCTCGGCGGATGAGGTGGTAAGTGGCCATGGCCCGTACCGTGCGCTTCCTGTTAAAGAATACTTTAGCTTGAAGAATGGTAGTGATAAGTTTCATAGTGAGCGGGGTATGCCTAACGTGATGAATTACGAGAGCTTGGTTCGTACTTTCTCTCCGGAAGCGCTTTGGCCGCAAAACGCTCAATGGGGACAACACGATTATACGATGGAAGGCGCCCAGTCTTGCGCTTCTTTCAACGCTATCATCGAGAAGGGCTTTGGCAAGCCGAACAACGCCAAGGAATTCGCCGATCTGGCTCAGTGGGTAAACTATGATGGTTACCGGGGTATGTTCGAATCGAGAAGCTTGAACCGTAAGGGATTATTGCTGTGGATGACGCATCCGGCATGGCCTTCTATGGTATGGCAGACTTACGATTATTATTTCGAGCCTACCGCCGCTTACTTTGGTTGCAAGAAGGCCTCCGAGCCTCTGCACATTCAATGGAATCCGGTTACGGACGAAATCGAGGTAGTGAACTATAGCGCCGGCGTACGTAATGGTTTGACGGCAAAGGCTCAAATCATCAATATGGACGGTTCTATTTCATGGGAAAACGAGGTTTCCGTGGATAGTAAGGAAGATACGACCAACAAATGTATGAAACTGGATTTCCCTGCTAGCGTATCCAGCGCTCATTTCGTCAAGTTGACGTTGACAGAGAATGGCAAGATCGTATCGGATAACTTCTATCTGCGTGGCGTAGAGGAAGGCAACTACCAAGCTTTGCGTGAGATGCCAAAGGTTACTTTACGATCCAACGTGGCAACCAATAAGGGTAATGACGGTACTTGGACCGCTACCGCTACCTTAGAGAATACTTCATCCACCCCGGCTCTGATGATCCGTGTGAATGTAGTGGGCGAGAAGGATGGCGAGCAATTCCTCCCGATGTTCTATAGCGACAACTATTTCTCCTTGCTTCCGGGCGAGAAGAAAGAGATCAACATCCATTGGAAAGATGTAGATACGAGAGGCGAGACCCCGAAGGTGGTTATCTCCGGTTATAACGTGAACTAGTCAGCTAGGCTGATACCTATAAAAAATCCAACCATTCTCCGATATGAATAGGAGAGTGGTTGGATTTTTTTTGCAATTCTAAATTTCAGATTTATCTTCAGTTTTATTGTTATTTTTAATACGTTTTACTGTATGTTTAAGTTTTACGGCCATAAGATTCAACTCTATGGTAGATTCCATTTCAGTTGTATCAGCATCATCTATCAACAGATCAGATAAGAGTTGGCCAGTTCGTTTCACAATACCTTTTTGTTTTATTAGGTCAGGTTCATTTTGAATTGCATCTACATTTCGGATAAGCTCACGTAGTTTTATGAAAGAATCTATTATAGCGATAGTTGTTTGTGTGGCTCTTGGACTTTTTAATATAGTAGCCAGCATATAAAGTCCTTTTTCAGTGAAAGCTTTAGGTTCTACTGTTGATTTTTTTAAGTTTTCCATCCGGTGGAAATTTTCCACCACATACTGTTTCTCAGAGGGTTTCAATGTGAAAAAATAACCACTGGGGAACTTTTCAGGATTATTTCTCACGGCTTTGTTTATATCCCTTGTTTCTGTTTTATATAATTCTGCTACATCTCTATCTAGTAGTATTTTTTGTCCTCTTAACTCAATAATACGTTCCTCTACTTCTTTCGTTCCAATAACTTGAAGTTCATTTTCCATAGTTAAATTATTAATTTGATTTTTGTATTTATGCTTTGTATATAGAGCAAATATAGTGATTTTTTGTTCTATATACAGAGCATAGATCATTTCTTTTTACAACTTGATATAAATCTTCTTCTTATACAAGAAATATCCCGGTATCCAGTTTAATACCACGAAGAAGATAGCCCAAGCCAGCGATCCTCCGAAATCGCCGAATATCGGCCTGAACAGATCCATATACATAAAGGCGGAGATACCGCTCATCCCCAGCAATACGGCCAATATATCCCCTTGTACATACAGATACAACGGGTTGATACCGAACGACTCAAAGAATAACGTCCATTTCTTCTTCCCGTTTATATCGATGATCCAGATTAATAAAGCGAGGAATAAGGAGGCAAATCCGCAAGTAACCAATACGAACGTACTACTCCATATCTTTTTATTGATAGGGCAACCATAGCTTAGCAAGAAACCGGCAAAAAGAATAATCGTACCGAAAATGAAGATATTACGGATAATCAACTCATTGTTCTTTTTACAATCCTGTATTACCTTTCCTACGTAGAAACCGAGTAATACATGCGCTATGCTACCGATGCAGCTCAAGAGCCCTTCCGGATCAAAGGCGATCCGTGTACCATCTGCCATATCATCGTGATACATATGCGATGTACCGAATAAAGCCTTGTCCACGATTGCTATAATGCTATCCTCCGACATTTCCATACTATGCGTGAAACCTAGTAATGCCCAGTAAAATATCAATATACCAGCGGCTACTTGCAAAATATACTTATGATTAATCGCTAATCCTATCAACGACCCGAAGCCGTATGCGAGCGCCAACCTTTGCATCACCCCAAGGATACGTAAATTCTGGAAATCGGTAAATCCATTGTAGCAAACATGCCCGAACAGATTCAGCCCTAATCCCACGAGGAATATCAATACCGTGCGTCTCAATACTTTCGTCACGCTTTCTTTCGACAGCTTGAAGTTATATTTCCGAAGCGAGAAAAACATGGAGACCCCCATGATGAACATAAAGAACGGAAATACCAAATCGGTGGGAGTGAGGCCGTTCCAACGTGCATGCTCTAAAGGCGTATATACATACTTCCATGACCCGGGGTTATTTACCAAAATCATCCCCGCAATCGTAATTCCCCTCATCACGTCGAGGGATAGCAATCTTCCGGATTGTTGTGCCATATTGATAGTAGATTAAAAAGTTACCAATAAAAGTCCAAAGATAATTGAATTTCCTACAATATCCCTGCCTTCGGGAATACTGTTTTTAGTATATTGAAAATCAGATGTATAAAAACATGTACATGTTTTCGGAAAAACACGTACGTCTTTTTTCGGAAACACGTACGAGAATTTATGAAAACACGTACGTGTTTTTCCAAAAAGATGATGGAGATATCCAAGCGATAAGAATTTTATACAATAAGCCTAATAATCAATTATTCTTTAAGGTTTGATGAAAAATATGCCTATCTTGCGCATAGAATCTAAAGATAGGAACCAATGAGGCATTTGCTTATTTTGATATCGCTATTATCCACACTCTCATTTATAGGTTGTCGAGATGAGAGCGATGCCATATACCTAATCGATCGTGCGGAATCCTTGTTGAAATCCGATCCGGATAGTTCCCAATATCCTATTGGATAGCATAGCCGTGCCCGATAATTTGAGTGATAAATTATTGGCTCGTTGGTGTATGCTATCCGGTAAAGTGGCGGACACGTTATATACGGATCTGCCCTATGTACAACAATTGCTACGTGCGCAAGCCTATTATAAGTCACACGGGACAAAGCAAGAACAAGCGAAAATAGGTTTGTACCTAGGGCGTTCGTATGTGGAAGATAAGGAGAATGAGAAGGCTATGAAAGTTTATTTGCAGGCTTTGGATATCGCTTTACGTTGTGAAGACTATAATCAAGCCGGATATATTTGTAGCTATATGGGAGATCTGTATGATTTCGAGGGTGATTATCTGTTAGGAAAGGACAAATACAAGGAAGCGGAATCTTATTTTCGAAAAGCTGGGAATATGCGGAGTGTGGCTTTCGCCTTACGGGATGTGGGGCGAATGTATGCGTTTTCGGATTCTTTGGAAATGGCGCTGAAATACTTGTTGAAAGCGGATACGATTATTGGCGGGATAGGGGATTCTTCGGACATAGCTTCTATATCTAATGGAATAGGTAATGTCTATAGCGCATTAGGCAATATGGAACTCGCTAAACAATATTTGTGGAAAGCCGTTGATATATCCGATTTTGATGATGCCCCAAACTATTCGGCTTTAGCAGGTGTCTATATAGAAGAAGGAGATTTCAAGAATGCCCGTATCTGTTTAGAGCAGGTCGGTATCTTATCAACTTTAAATAAAGAAACTCATATTTCAATAACTTATGATTATTATGAATTAGAAAAAGCAGAGGGTAATATAGGAAAAGCTTTATCTTATTTAGAACAGTATAATATAGCTTCAGATTCTATCTTAATAATACAAAATAGAGAAAACATAGTAGAGGTAGAAAAAAAGTATGACTATTTGAAAGTCTCATTGGAGAATACACAATTGAGAGTGGATAAGCAAATCTATTTTATTTATATGATAATTTCTATCGTTGCTTGTCTAATATTACTATTGATCTATCAGATAAGAATGAATAGAAAAAATAAAAAAATCTATCTGCAACAGATAGATTTGGAGCAAAAGAGTAATTCGTTATTAAAGTTAAAAGAACGTTTACGTATAAAGCAAGAGGAACTTCAAGGTTTGTCGTCTCAACTATCAATAAAAGAGCTAAAGAACCAATATCAGCAAATGGAACAAGAGGAAAAATGTATTATCAATAGGATAGCAGAACAGCGAAAGGAATTATTGTTATCTTCTGCCATAGCAAAAAAAATAATCAAGTTATCGCATAAGGTAGTGGCTGGTGTTACAAAATCTCCTCTTACGGAAAAGGATTGGCTGAACATCATTGTCCAAGTTAACGATATTTATCCCTCTTTCGAAAATAAGCTATCCGGGTTAGATATGACTCCTTCGCACCTGCGTTATTGCTATTTGACCTTATTCAATCTTGATACGATGGCTGAGGCAATCTTATTGAATATTCAGCCAGACTCCGTGAATAAACGTCGTCAGCGTGTGCGCCAGAAGCTGGGAATCATAGGGGAGGAGATAGATTTGTGTGCTTATTTGCTAAGTTTAATATAATTATTTGATTAATAGCTATTTATATTGTTATTTTATAAATTATTGTCCTATTCTCTAATTTTTAATAATCTGATTGTTAGTTTATTATGTTTGATGGCTGTCCTACCCTTATTTAGCTTTTTTCTTCGTCATTTTGATAATAAGCTATTCTTTTGCATTCGAATCAAAAAACAAAAAATGAAACTATTGAAATTATTATTTGTAGTAGTGGCTCTACTAAGTGTTGTTCCCTGCTTTGGTAAACAAATCCCTTTGAGAGGAAAATGGGAAAAGATAAAAAAATCTATCTCAATAGATTTACCAATGGATGCCACAATAGAGGAAGGTAGTAAAGAACTAATATTGAACTTCCATGAGGATATAGGATTTGTATATGTAATGATCACTGATCCTATGGGTGGGGAGACTTATAATGAAAAGATAAATACTGATGAGATATCAATATTGGTTATACCTCTATCTAAACAAGAAAATGGAATCCTGTCAATTACAGATGGACAGAATCATTTATATGGAGAATTTATTAATAATTAAATTTAAGTATTAGAACAAGATGAAAGCAAATTTATTAATTATTTTTTTTATTAGTCTTTGCTGCCTTAGTTGTCAATCAGATATTGAAAATGAGACTATAAATATCCAGTCAGATAATTTGCCGGAAAAATTTTTTAGTGTGGATTCAAACCTTGTTGTAGGAATAGCTCAAAGATTAAATAGATATACACTTATATCAACAAAATCTATTCATCAAGAAAAAGAAATTAAAAATATTGTTTCTTATGGAAAGGAACGTAGTTTACCTACGTTGTATATTGTGAACTACGAAAGTAAAGGTTTTAGTATTATATCTGCAGACAAGAGAGTTTATCCTATCCTTGGTTTTTCTGATGAAGGGGAGTTTTCTCTGGATAATGCTCCGGAAGTGGTAACTCTTTGGTTAGAATGGGTGTCTGAACATATTACTCGATGTAGAAATCAAAATTTTCAACCCGATCCTATGATTACAAGTATGTGGAATTCAGCTGAGTGTCCAGAAAAACCACTAAAAATGGTCAATTGTGACGATCCAGATCATACCTCGCAAATTGTAAAAGGGCCGTATTTAAAAACTTCATGGAATCAAAGAAATAATTATAACAAATATTGCCCAACAAATTGTCCTGTGGGATGTACTGCTGTTGCCATAGGTCAAATAATGAGATTCTGGGAATATCCAAAGAGCTATAATTGGGCGGCGATGAGCTTTAATAATGCTACAGATGTTACTGCTCGTTTTTTAGCAGAATTAGGAAATAAAGATCATTTGAATATGGATTATACTCCGAATGGATCATCTGCAAGAAATACGGTTTTGGATAATGTGCTAAGAGGATATGGTTATAATGCCTCTAGAGAAAAATATAACTATGCCAAAGTAAAAAGTGAAATATTCTCGGGAAGACCTGTAATTCTGAGTGGAGTTAATCAAGTTAGTGGAAGTGGACATGCTTGGGTATGTGATGGCATACAAATATATAATAGCACTATGTATTCTTATTCAATGCTACATATGAATTTTGGAAATAGCGAGAAGTATAATGGCTATTATCAACTGGATAATTGGTCTTATATTGAAGATGGAAAACTTATATTTGATTATACTACTAATTTTTTTCATAGAATGATTATAAGTATTTATCCAAAATGATGAAAAAAAGAAATTTACTTTGGTTATTGGTTTTTGTACACTTATTTCTATCTTGTACAAAGCGTGAGGATTGGCCTCCTCCGACGGTTTTTAGTTTTGTTTTGATGAATAGCGATAGTTCTTCTGTCTTGACATCAAAAGAAGATAAGGTCGTTATTAAATATAGAGATAACGGTATGATGCGCCAATTTTATGATGTGTCAGTGGATGAACGAGAGGGTGTTTATTTCGTAAGTAGCATATCTGCTCTTTATAGTGGCGTTGATTCCTTATATATCGAGGCGAAAAGTAAGATAGATACTTTGGTGTTGGTTAAGACTCCCTTTTATCTGTTTGATCCTTTTGAAGGTACGTTTAATGGTAAACTAATTTCTATTCCAGAATATGAAGGTTTTCTATATCTTGTGAGATAAGATAGTATTCTGAAAATTAGGATTAAAGTAATATTTAGATTGAATGGGAGTTCTATATCATGATATGTCGAACTTTTATTCAATCTAAATATTAATTTTAATACCTTGTAAGTAATGAAGAAGTTGTTTGTTCTGTTGATATTGCTTTTATCTTTTGGCCGATCGCAGGCAACTGATATAGAGGCTCATACCGGTATATTAGGAGGAGATGGATGGGGACTTCAAACCGGGGCATATATAAACTTTCCACAATCACAGTTGCTTTCTATACAAACAGGATTGTTGCTGCATACCGCGGGGAATTCGTTTTCATATGGAGATGATTGGAATATTGATTTTTTTGTACCCGTGTATGCTTCTTTTCATATTCCGTTGAGCGATAAAGTGAATCTCCGATTAAATGCGGGTGTTTACACCGGTACCGGTGAATATTGGAATCTGGGAGCTACGGCGGCGGCCGATATAGAGGTAAAAAGATTTTATGTGGGAGTGAACTATTTCCAGAATTGCGTCAATGACCGGGATTTGAAATTAGGTTTGTCGGTTGGATATAAATTCACATTATTTTAATCTTTTATATATTTTGAGGATAGGGGTATTTGATGGTTTCCTGTCTTATAAGAAAATAATAGTCATTATGGAATCAACAACTGAAAAACGGAATATCTCTATGCTTTACTGGGATGAAGCTAAAAAAGGAATGATGGCAGGTTTCATCTTTTCTTTATTCATTCTTTTACTATTCTCATTCGTTTCTTGTGACAAGGATGAGGATACTTCTTTTGAAGAAACTCCTTACTATTTGGGGTACTTTGAAGGAAAGGTGAATAGTCAAGATATTTCTATAGCTAATCAGTCGAACTCTCATTCTTTCATTGATCATGGAAATTTTTGGCAGGAGGTAAATACCGATTTAAGCGGTTTCTATTGGGAGATACCATTAGGAGTGCATATCTCTGACTATCCTTATCCTATGCTGAGGATCTCATTGATTCCATTGAGAGAAGGAGAATATCTGATCGATAAGGGTAAATTATTGAATGAAGAGATAGAATCTACTGTTAGGATCACGAAAGATGACGCTAAAATAGTGTATCATCCACTGAAATCTTCATTTCGGATACAAGTGGATAGTATTCGTTTTCATGAGGGAAGTGGTACCCCTTATATTGAAGGGAAGATGGAAGGTATTTTATATAATATAGAGAATTCGGAAGATTCGATCGTCATAAAAGACGCTATATTCGGAATACACTAACTTGGAGCCGAATAATGATATAGAAGCAATATTTAGATTGAATGGGAGTTCTATATCATGATATGTCGAACTTTTATTCAATCTAAATATTAATTTTAATACCTTGTAAGTAATGAAGAAGTTGTTTGTTCTGTTGATATTGCTTTTATCTTTTGGCCGATCGCAGGCAACTGATATAGAGGCTCATACCGGTATATTAGGAGGAGATGGATGGGGACTTCAAACCGGGGCATATATAAACTTTCCACAATCACAGTTGCTTTCTATACAAACAGGATTGTTGCTGCATACCGCGGGGAATTCGTTTTCATATGGAGATGATTGGAATATTGATTTTTTTGTACCCGTGTATGCTTCTTTTCATATTCCGTTGAGCGATAAAGTGAATCTCCGATTAAATGCGGGTGTTTACACCGGTACCGGTGAATATTGGAATCTGGGAGCTACGGCGGCGGCCGATATAGAGGTAAAAAGATTTTATGTGGGAGTGAACTATTTCCAGAATTGCGTCAATGACCGGGATTTGAAATTAGGTTTGTCGGTTGGATATAAATTCACATTATTTTAATCTTTTATATATTTTGAGGATAGGGGTATTTGAGCGTTTCCTGTCTTACGATAAAAACAACGAGAATTATGGAGTCAACAAGTAAAAAACAGAATACCCCTAAACTTTGGTACTGGGGGGAACCTAAAGGAGGAATGAGCCTTGAGGATTGTGAGAAAATAGTAAAAGAGATCCCGCATTTTGACAGGAAAACCCGGCTTGCGGATATGTATATAGCTTTTGTTTGACAGCAAGGGTTTCATTGTGGCATTTAACATAAGGAAGAGAGCCTGTTTTTATACATCGCTCTCTTTTTTTTATAACTTAGCCCCCAATTACTAAATCGAAGAACATGAAAAAGACTTTTTTATTAGCGATCGCCTTGTTGTGCTTTTGCGTTCCGATGAGCTTATTCGCACAAAAACAGCTTGCTTTCAAGGATGGGAAATTCAAGATCGTCCAATTTACAGACATTCATTGGGATCAGAAATCATCTAAATGCGCTAAGACAGTCGCTACGATACAATCCGTATTAAAGGCGGAGAATCCGGATGTGGCAATGCTGACGGGCGACGTGGTGACAGCAAGCCCCGGTTTGGAAGGATGGAAGTCAGTGATCGGGATCTTTGAGGAGGCCAAGATACCGTTTACGGTCATGATGGGAAATCATGACGCGGAGATCGTCCCCAAGGACGAGATTTATGCCATGCTTAGTAAATCACCTTATTTTATGGGCGAGAAGGGACCGGGTGATATCCATGGAGCCGGAAACTATGTGATACCGGTCTACAGTTCGGATGGAAAGAAACCGGCGGCCTTATTGTATTGTATCGACTCCAATGATTATCCTACGCTGAAGGATTATGGCACGTATGATTGGATTCATTTCGACCAGATCCATTGGTATCGTGAGCAAAGTATGCGCTATACCAAGGAAAATGGCGGCAAACCGTTGCCAGCCTTGGCTTTTTTTCATATTCCTCTGCTGGAATATAATGAGATCGTTGGGGCGGAGACTACATTAGGACAGAAAGAAGAGGGAATCGCCTCTCCCAAGATCAACACGGGCTTCTTCGCTTCCTTGGTGGAAATGAAGGATGTGATGGCTACTTTCGCCGGGCACGATCATGATAACGATTATATAGGAATGTTATATAATGTGGGGCTAGCTTTCGGGCGTGTATCCGGATGGGACGCTTATGGAGATTTCGAGCGGGGTGGCCGTATCATTGAATTGCGTGAAGGCAAGTTTGAGTTTGATTCATGGATTCGTACCCCGTCCGGAAAGGAATATACGTATTATTATCCATCTGGTCTGACCTCTAAGGATGAGGAAACGATGGAATTCTTACCCGCCAAAACGGTAAAACCTAAAAAGCACGGGGTAGCTTATACCTATTATGAAGGTAAATTTAAACATACGGATCAGATCGCTTCCGGGACAAAAGTGAAAGAGGGTACGATGAAAAATATCTCTATTCAGGAGGCTCCGGCCAAGGATCATTTCGCTTATGAGTTCCGTACGTTGATAAATATCCCTGAAAAAGGTGTATATCGCTTTTATACGTATTCGGATGATGGTTCCAAACTATTTATAGACGGTAAAGCTATTGTTGATAATGATGGCTCTCATAATGCTCGTATAGCGAAAGGAAAGGTAGCGTTAGACGCTGGTTTCCACGAATTACGTGTTTTGTATTTCGAGGATTATATGGGCGAGGCCTTGGAGGTCGGGGTTTCCAGCCGTAAAATAAAGGAAGCTGTCTTACCAGAGGACTGGTATTATTTACCGGAATAAATATCCAGTTGTAGAGACGCAGCACGCTGCGTCTCCACTGTCTGATAGAATCTTAGTCTTGTACGGCAGCTTTCGCTTTCTCTACTGCCTCATTGATATTACTGCAAATATTTTCTGCGCCAATCTTCTTATCGAATCCGGATTTTGTTAATACACGATGTACATGTTCATTGACCCCGGAAAGTATCATATGGATATGCTCTGCCTCGGAAAGACGGAAAAGACTTTCCAAGTTATGCAGACCGGTAGAATCTATAAACGAAACCTTACGCATACGGATGATGCGGACTTTCGGTTTATCTCCCATACTTTTCATGATGCCGTCGAACTTATTCGCTACGCCGAAAAAGAACGGACCATCGATCTCGTATACCTCTACACCTTTAGGCAGGGAGAGGACTTCCTCGTCATGATGAATCTCGCCCTCGTCGGAAAGATCGATCTCATCCGTGGTGACGGATACATGCGTGGTCTCGGCCACACGGCGCATAAAGAATAACATGGCGATCAAAAGACCGATCTCGATAGCGATCGTAAGATCAAAGATAACCGTCAGGAAGAAAGTCACCAACAAGACGGATACGTCGCTTTTCGGGTTTTTCATCAAGGAACGGAACGTACGCCACTCACTCATATTATAAGATACGATGATCAATACGCCAGCCAGACAAGCCATTGGAATGTGTTTGGTAAGCGGTCCGAGGAAAAGCAAAATCAATAATAATACGATGGCGTGAATAATACCGGCAACCGGGGTTCGTCCACCATTATTTATATTGGTCATTGTGCGGGCGATGGCGCCGGTCACGGGAATACCGCCAAAAATAGGAACGATGATATTCGCCGCGCCTTGGGCGATTAGTTCCGTATTTGAATTATGCTTGTCACCTGTCACACCATCCGCTACCGTAGCGGATAATAAAGACTCGATAGCCCCAAGGATAGCGATCGTAAAGGCGGAGGGAAGCAATAAGTTGATAGTTTCCATATTAAACGTGATCGGAGCCGGGGCTGGCAAGGAAGCGTTAATAGTAAACCGGTCTCCAATCGTCTCGATACCTGTAATACCCAAATGATTACGCATAATGTAAACAACGATCGTCATGATGACGATAGCGATCAAGGAACCCGGAATTTTCTTCGTTAGCCTCGGGCTTAACGTAATGATCAGGATACTAATGATACCGATAACGAATGCCCAAGGGTTAACCGTATCGAACGCCCCGAAATATGCGATCCATTTAGAGATGAAATCGGCGGGGACTTTATCCATAGTCAATCCAAATAAGTCTTTCATTTGTGTCGTGAAGATAGTGATAGCGATACCACTCGTGAAACCTACGACAATCGGGTAGGGGATAAACTTAATCACGGTACCGAGCTTCAACACGCCCATCAATACCAGAATAATACCCGCTATGACGGTAGCGATGGCAAGCCCTTCGATACCGAAGTTCTGTATAATGCCATAAACGATCACGATAAACGCTCCGGTAGGTCCGCCGATCTGTACGTTGCAGCCTCCTAAAAGGGAGACAATGAATCCACCGATAATAGCCGTGATCAACCCTTTCTCCGGACTTACCCCGGAGGCGATACCAAAAGCGATGGCGAGTGGTAGGGCAACTATGCCGACAATTATACCCGCCATGAGATCCGTCATGAACCTCTCTTTGGAATAATTTCTCAGCGCCGTAAAGAGTTTGGGCTGAAAATCAAATTTGTTCTTCATTTTTCTTCTTGCCTGTTTGATTTGAGGATGCAAAGTTAATAAAATAAAGAAGATGCAAAAAATCTAAAGACGCATTCCGGTTTTGTGTAAACAATTTAGGAGGATTTGTTGTTTCATAATATAAAGGTAAAGAAGTTGCTCCTTGATAAATAAGTGATATCTATCTCCCTATAGATATTATTTAATGTTTGCGTAATCGATGTTTGGAAACAAATTCTTACTTTTGATCGGTCATGAGAAAAACGATATACAAAACAGACTCATTAATTTACTACATAAAATTAGCATTATGGAAAAAAGTATTAAAGGTACACGTACCGAGCAGAATTTATTGAAATCATTCGCCGGAGAATCTCAGGCAAGAAGTCGTTACACATTTTTCGCTAGCGTAGCCAAGAAAGAAGGTTACGAGCAAATCGCAGGTGTTTTCATGGAAACAGCCGAGCAAGAGAAGGAACACGCTAAACGTTTCTTTAAATTCTTGGAAGGTGGAATGGTTGAGATTACCGCTTCTTATCCTGCAGGCGTAATCGGAACAACCGCTGAGAACTTGGCCGCCGCGGCAGCTGGTGAGAATGAGGAGTGGGCTGAATTGTATCCTGAGTTCGCTAAGATCGCAGAGGAAGAAGGTTTCCCCGCTATCGCTGTAGCTTTCAAGATGATCGCTAAGGTAGAGGCAGAGCATGAGAATCGTTACCGTAAGTTATTGAATAATGTAGAAACAGGTACGGTATTTGAGAAAGCTGAGGCTATCTTGTGGCAATGTCGCAACTGTGGTTTCGTATTCGAGGGCAAGAAAGCTCCGGTTAACTGTCCGGCATGCGCTCATCCGCAAGCTTATTTCGAACCGATGAAACAGAACTATTGATAATTAAAAGTTGAGAATTGAAAATTGAGAATTAACATAGTTAGTAATTCTCAATTTTCAATTCTCAATTTTCAATTATTTAATCGGTGGGTAATCAATCGTATAATGTAATCCCCGGCTCTCTTTCCGTTCCATCGCTTGACGAGTGATCAAATAACCTACATTGATCATATTACGCAACTCACATAATTCACGGGATGCCTTACAACGTTTGAAAAGGCTCTCTGTCTCCTCATATAAAATATCCAGACGGTTCCACGCACGGATCAAACGTGTGTTACTACGAACGATACCTACATACGCTTCCATGATCTGGTTTACCTCTTTCATGCTTTGAGTGATCAATACACGCTCTTCATTGGTGATCGTTCCCTCATCGTTCCATTCCGGTACATCTTGGTTAAACTCATAGCGATCCATGACGCTTAATGAGTGTTTCGCCGCGGCGTCGGCATATACAACTGCCTCGATCAATGAGTTTGAAGCTAAGCGGTTACCACCGTGCAGGCCGGTACAAGAACATTCTCCGATCGCATATAGGCGACGGATGCTGGATTGCCCGTTTAGGTCTACCTTGATACCTCCACATAAATAATGGGCCGCAGGGGCTACCGGGATGTAATCTTTCGTGATATCGATCCCTAAGCTGAGGCATTTCTTATAGATATTGGGGAAGTGTTTCTTCGTCTCTTCCGGATCTTTGTGCGTCACGTCCAAATAGACATGGTCTTCACCCCGTTGTTTCATCTCGCTATCGATCGCACGGGCTACGATATCACGGGGAGCCAAGGAAAGACGGGGATCATATTTATGCATGAACTCCTCGCCGCCAAGGTTTCTCAATACAGCTCCATATCCGCGCATCGCCTCGGTGATGAGGAAAGAGGGACGGTCGCCCGGATGATACAAGGCGGTCGGGTGGAACTGGATGAACTCCATATCTTTTACGGAGCCTTTTGCGCGGTAAACCATGGCGATACCGTCTCCGGTAGCTACCAGCGGGTTTGTCGTATTCCGGTAAACGGCCTCGCAACCGCCTGTCGCCATAACGGTTATCTTTGACAAGAAAGTATGTACCTCGCCCGTATCCTCGTTCAATACATAGGCACCGAAACATTTGATACCGGGGGTATGGCGGGTGACGATAATGCCCATATGGTGCTGGGTGATAATCTCTACCGCATAATGGTTCGTGAATACGGTGATGTTGGGATGGTTGTTTACCGTTTCTATCAAGCTCGTCTGTATCTCGGCTCCCGTATTGTCGGCATGGTGCAGGATACGAAACTCGGAGTGTCCTCCTTCTTTATGCAGATCGAATTCTCCGCTTTCTTTCTTATCGAAATTAACTCCCCATCGGATAAGCGCCTCGATCTGGGCAGGGGCCTCGCGCACGACTTTCTCCACGGCTGCCCGGTCGCTGATCCAGTCGCCGGCGATCATCGTGTCTTCTATGTGCTTCTCGAAATTATCTACTTTCAAGTTGGTTACGGAAGCGATACCTCCTTGCGCGAAATATGTGTTGGCTTCTTCTTGTCCGGCTTTACAGATAAGTGCTACGCTCTTGCCCTCATTGGCTACTTTCAGAGCGAAACTCATACCGGCGATTCCTGAGCCTATCACTAAGTAATCGAATCTTTGTACCATGTTTTCTACTGTTTAGGCTCACAAAGTTAGGGATTAACTGATTAGGTTGTTCCTTTTGCGCTTGCTTTTCGTACAAAATAAATATTGACTACAGGTTTCCCGGATAGAGCCTTGCGGGTTGTGTTACTGCAACCCGGCTTGCAGTGGAGGTCTTTAGAATTGGACGGATAATCCCAGCGTGAAGGTACGGGCTACAGGATAGATGGAAGTGGTCTCGATACCGGGTTCTACGCCATTCACGTTGATATTAGCGGGATCGCCTCCGGTATATCCGGTAAGTGTAAATACATTATTTACCGAGAAATAGCAGCGTAACGATTGAATCCATTTATTGTCTGGGAGAGGAATTTTATATCCCAAGGTCAATTCTTCTAATTTCAGGAAATTACCGTTCTCAAGAAAATAATCGCAATAGATCTTGTCTCCCTTGATGGCGTCGTTACGGGTATAAGCATCTTCTAAAAGATTGGTAACCGGTACGTTTT
>ERZ1036464.143-NODE-143-length-48607-cov-6.069039_pt1 | contig 48607 bp, 40 predicted proteins | sample MGYA00514230_ERZ1036464 | MGnify/ENA primary metagenome ERZ1036464 (study PRJEB33795, sample SAMN09464918) | human gut metagenome | isolation source: Bloodstream | host: Homo sapiens | place: USA: Stanford, California | collected 2016-06 ... | reverse complement strand
CAGCCAGCTGGCATGGGTGCGCTGGCGTACTCCTGCGGAACCCTGCGTCATAACGATTTCCGTCAGCGTGTACGGCGGCGGATCTGCGCAGGGCACCATCACCTGTAACATCGTGGATCTGGACGGCAATGACCCGCCCAACCCGCTGGCGGATGACCGCAACAACGGCTTCAGGCTGGCGTCTGTTCCAAAAAAAGAGCAGGTGACCTCCGCCTCTTGGGGCATCTGGTCACCGTGGTGGCAGGAGAATTGGGAGTGGGTGGAAAACTGGCAGAAATGCTGGCACACAGACCGCTGGACGGATGCGGACGGCAAAACCCACACGGACCGCTGGTACCATTGGGTGGACAACGGCTGGTGGGAGGATCATGGCTGGTGGGAGTTTGACTACAACGGCTACTCTGCAAGCTTGGCCGGCAGTATGAAGATCACGCCGGATGAGAAGAGCCCCACGGCGACCGCATCCACTCTGAAAAGCGGCTATGGCGTTCAGGAGAAGGTGACCGCAAAAGTCACCACAAATCAGAGTGCGGCTGTCACGGCGGCGCAGAACGCCGTGACCTATTTCCCGGAGTTTGGCTATGAGAACTATTGGCGGCTGCTGGAGGCAGAAATCTCCGGGCGAAGCACGACCTTCCAATTCAAAGCCAATCCCTACAGCACCTACAACCGCCGCACCCACTTCACGCCCATTTGGTACCCGGACGGCAGCTATACCCCCTACACATGGCTTCTGGATTGCTGGACGCCGGCGGGAATGCTCTCCATGAACCTGACAGACAGCGTCACCATCCGAGGGAATCTTTGGGAGGAGTGGCATATTGCTCCCACAAAACAACGATAGAAACGGAGGAATCTATGAACAACACAAAACGCAAACGCCTTTGTGCGGCACTGGTGCTGTCCCTGCTGTTGGTCTGCGTGATGGGAACCACGGCCTTTGCCGCAGGCACAGGCAATGTGGCCGGTGCGGTGGAAAGCACATGGCAGACGGCATCCGGTCAGATCAAGACCGTGGTGAACAATGTAGTCTTTCCCGCCATCGACCTGATCCTGGCGGTATTCTTCTTCGCCAAGTTGGGGACGGCCTATTTCGACTTCAGAAAAAGCGGCCAGTTCGAGTGGACGGCACCCGCCATTTTGTTCGCCTGCTTGGTGTTCACGCTAACGGCTCCGCTGTACATCTGGCAGATCATCGGGATTTGAGGTGCAGACGATGACATTTTACGAACAGGAGCTTCGGAAGATCGTCGGAGAACGGTACCCCGATGCTACTTATGTAGGCAGAGCATGCTATGTGCGTCTGAGCGATATGAACCGGGCAAAGATCCAATTTGTCGCTGGAATCGTCGCCAATCAGTACAATGCCCTGCAGCTGACAATTCTGAACCGCGGCGAAGGACAGGTGGATGCCCTGCGCCTGCGCTTCTCGGATCTGCTGGGGACGAAGATGACCTCAAATCCCAATTTCCGAAACGGCGTGGAGCCGCACATTTGGGATGACTATGGAAAGGTGAGCTGGTATGTGTATCACCCCACCCGGCAGGACTATGAGATCCTGTCCGATGCGGTGTCAGACTATCTGGAGGTATTTCAGGATATGAGTCAGTCCGCTGACCGGGCGTGGGAGCAGACAATGTAACAAAAGTGTGATTTGAAGGCCGTACCAGTTGTACGGCCTTTGCCATATCCCATAGCAGCTGGTGCGGCCTCACCCGAAAGTGAGGTGAAACCGATCAATGTTCATTTGGGATTTTGTTGCCGCCAAGGTGTTAGGCCAGATCGTGGACTGGTTCTACAGTCAAATCGTGGGCTTTCTCGGCAACTTCTTTTCGGAGATGGGAAACATGGGTGCGAAGCTGTTCACCATGGATTGGGTGCAGAGCATCGTGCTGTTCTTCTCCTATTTGGCATGGGCACTCTACGGCACAGGACTGGTGGTGGCCTGCTTTGAAACCGGTGTAGAGTATTCCAGCGGCCGCGGCAACATCCGTGAGACCGCCCTCAATGCCATCAAGGGCTTTATGGCTGTCAGCCTCTTCACCGTCGTTCCGGTCCGGCTTTATGAGCTGAGCGTTTCTCTGCAAGGGACCTTCACCTCGGCGCTCACCGGCTATGGGACATCCATCGGGGATGTGGCCGGAGAGGTCATACAGGAGTTCAACGCCGTGGAATCGCTGACCGATTTGGCATCCGGCCCTTTTCTCGGCTTTGGCAGTATCACCAGCGGGATCATGATCCTGTTCTGCATCATCCTTATGGCGTATGCGATCATCAAGGTCTTCTTCGCCAATCTGAAGCGCGGCGGCATCCTGCTCATCCAGATCGCCGTGGGAAGCCTCTATATGTTCAGTGTCCCTCGCGGATATACGGATGGCTTTATCCAATGGTGCAAGCAGATCATCGGCTTATGCCTGTCGGCGTTCTTGCAGGCGACGATCCTTGTCGCCGGACTTATGGTGTTCAAGGATCATGCCCTGTTAGGGCTTGGACTCATGCTCTCTGCCGGCGAGATCCCCCGTATCGCAGGAGCCTTTGGACTGGATACCTCCACCAAGGCAAACCTCATGAGTGCTGTCTATACCGCACAGGCCGCCGTCAACACCACACGCACGGTCGTACAGGCGGTGGCGAAATGAGCAGACTGACGATGGGTAGCTTGTTCGATGGAATCGGTGGCTTCCCTTTGGCCGCGATTCGCAGTGGCATCACGCCGGTGTGGGCGTCGGAGATCGAAGCCTTTCCCATTGAGGTGACAAAGCTGCGTTTCCCCGACATGGTTCATGTGGGCGACATCACAAAGCTGAATGGCGCGGAGCTGCCGCCCGTGGACATCATCTGCGGGGGCAGCCCATGTCAGGATCTGTCTGTTGCCGGCGCAAGGGCAGGTCTTGCCGGAGCGCGTTCGGGCCTGTTCATGGAACAGGTCCGACTGGTAAAGGAGATGCGAAATGCAGACAAATTACGAGGCCGAACAGCTCTCGATGTTCGGCCAAGATTTATGGTATGGGAAAATGTTCCCGGCGCCTTTAGTTCAGGAACGCCAAAGGGCGAAGACTTCCGAATCGTTTTGGAGGAGATCGTCCGCGTTAAATGCGATTCCGCTTCAGTCCCTCGACCTGACTCCGGGCGCTGGGAATCTGCTGGGCGAATTCTATTGGGAGCTGATTTCTCCCTGGCGTGGCGGTGCCTCGACGCTCAATACTGGGGTGTCGCCCAGAGACGCAAAAGAATCTTCCTTATCGCAGATTTTGCAGGCAGATCCGCCCCTAAAATACTATTTGTCCCCGAAAGCCTGCCTGGGCATCCTGCGCCGGGCCTTTGAGCGCGGCAAGGAACTGCCGAAGAAGCTGGAGCGTGCCCTAAAGATCCAGGCGGGGCTTATGCGCCCGGACGGACAGCCCACAGGATTAGAAGCGTACCACATCAACCAGCGAGACGAGGGCATCGACCTACACGGCGTGTCAGGCGCGTTGATGGCAACCACCAATATGCAGATGCAGACCTTCGTGACGCAGCCGGACGAAGCTGTGGAGGGCTTTGACGGCTACAACGGCGATCTGACTGGCGATGTAGCGGCCACGCTCGGCGTCAACTGCGGGATGTCTACTGGAAGAAACGGAGTCATGGCCTTTGCCGCCAATCAGCGGGATGAGGTGCGCGACCTTCACGATGTAGCTGGCGCGCTGGGCGCACAGCCGGGAATGAAACAACAGACCTTCGTAGCTTCAGGCGTTGTGACCAAAGGCAACGGGGATTGCTTCCTTTCCGAGGAACGGCATACGGCACTATCAGCAGGAGGTGGTCAGGCAGGACAGGGATATCCCTGTGTGCTGACTGCCGCCTTCTCCGCGGGTGCCGGAGCCTCTGCTGGGGGCATAGGCTATGGAGAGGAGCTGTCTCCCACACTAAAAGGATCTGCCGGAGGGAATTGTATGCCGTCCGTTTTGTGTCTCAATGATCAGGGCGGCAGCGTGATGGAATACAGCGAAAATGTGTCCGGCACGCTACGGGCGCAAGAGCATGGACACCAGCCTCTCGTATACGAAAACCACGGCATTGATAGCCGTTACACAGGGCCACATAAGGTGGCGCCGACCATGTCTGCGCGATACGGCACAGGCGGCAATAATGTGCCGCTGGTCGAGCAGGATTCCGATGCTATCTGTATTGCCGGAAACATTGTGGATCGTCAACCTCAAAACGGTGGAAACGGTCTTGGCTGTCAGGACGATTTGGCATATACACTGACCGCCACGGATCGCCATGCGGTCTTTAGTCGGCAACGTGTGGATGCCTTCAGGCAAAATAATGTGGCAAGTACCCAGAGCGCTCGTCAGTATAAGGACGCAACCGACCTAATTTGCCAACAGGCAGAAGCCTATGCCTACCTTATCCGCCGCTTAACACCTCTGGAGTGCGAACGCCTACAGGGATTTCCGGACGGATGGACTGACATCCCCGATGCTTCGGACAGCGCTAGGTATAAAGCGCTGGGCAATAGTGTGGCGATACCGTGTGTGGAGTTTATTATATCGCGGATCGCTGCAATGCTCCGCGCTGCATAATAGCTTTGGTGGTATCGCTGGCTTTCGCATTGCTTCTTCGTTGGGTTTGGTGAATAGATTTTCTTACCTTCTTTCAGTATGCTTTGCTTGCAAAATCGAGGAAAGGAGCAGAACCGATGGAGGGAAAAAAGAACCTCTGTGCGATGATCCCTGCCGAGCTTCACGCAAGGATCATGGCAGAAAAAGAAGAATGGGAGTTAAATACATTGGCGGAATATGTGGAGCGTATCTTCGCCGAACACTTTGAAGGAGGCAACAGCATGAAAGCAGAACGCACCTTGGCGGTACAGATCCCGGCAGAGCTCTTCGAGCGGCTGAAGGAATATCTGGTAGCCCACAACCTCAAGCAAAAGCAGTTCCTCATCCAACTCATCGAAAGTGCGTTGGAAGATACGGAAAAAGAATAACAACCACGAGGGAGACCGCGGAAGCAACCGCGGTCTCCCTCGTTCCCATCGGAGGTGATTAACCATGTACATTTATCCAGACAATCTGTCTGCAAAAGCTACTCTGTGGCTGTGGGAACTGCGGGACATTGGCATCATTGGAGTAGGACTTCTTCTCTCTGTCCTGGCGCTGACCCAGACTGGCATCGCTCTACCTCTGGTGCTGACGGTTGTCTTTGCCTTCTTGACCATCCGACATGAGGGAACTAGCATTCTGGACTTCATCCGCTACGCTGCAGCATTCCTGCTGACAAAACAACAATACTACGAATGGAGACTTGACACATGAACAGAAAGCAGAAAAAGAAAGATGCCCGTGAACAGTCTACTCGGCAGCTCATGGGCATTGATGATTTCACCGACTACGGCATCGCAACCCGCATGGGGAATCTGGTGTTTTTTGCTATTAAACCAACTAACATTTCTGTCTTACCGGGCTCCGGTGTAGGCGCGAGGATATATGCGCTTCTGAATGTCATTAAGGGGCAGGCGGAAATTGAAATGCTGGCTCTGAATTCGAAGGAGTCCTTCGAGAATAACAAGGATTTCTATCGACAGCAGGCAAATCTTGAGGATCTGCCCGCCATCCGAAAGCTGTTGGAGCAAGACAGCGCACACCTGGATCGCATCCAAGTGCTTATGGCATCCAGCCGGGAGTTTTATATTCTCGTTCGGCTACAGGGCAAAAAGGAGTCCGATGTGTTCAGCTATCTCTCCCGCATCGAAAAGAGCATCAAGGATAACGGTTTCACCGTCCGTCGTGCCACCGAGCAGGATCTCAAAAGGATGCTGGGAGTCTACTTCGAGCAGAATGTGACCACCGAGCGGTTCGAGGATCACGATGGCGAACGCTGGATTATCTTCGGAGAATAATGGAGGATGGTTCACATGGCAAAAGATAAGAAAAAGGCCACCGCAAGGTATGCGGCTGATGCACCGAGCAAATCTTTTTTGGATATGATTGCACCCTCTGTGGTGAAATTCAATCCCGACCACTTTATCTGCGGCAACACCTTCCGTTGCGTATGGGCACTGCGAGAGTATCCGACTCAAACTGACGAGCAGGCACTGCTGCGGCACTTAGGTGAGAAGGACGGGATCACTCTGCGCATCTACACCCGACAGCTCACACCTGCGGAGGAGGATCGCATCATCCAAAATGCAACAAATAAAAACCGTATGGGCAGCTCTAACACAAACGACTTGCGGCAGACGGTCACCGCTGAAAGCAATTTACAGGATGTGGCATCGCTGATAGCATCTATGCATCGCAATCGAGAGCCATTGTTCCACTGCGCGGTTTATCTTGAACTGACCGCCCCAGACTACGATGCGCTGAAGCTGTTACAGACCGATGTGCTAACAGAGCTGGTGCGTAGCAAACTCAATGTTGATAAGCTCTTGCTCCGCCAGCAGCAAGGCTTCTGCTGCGTCAGCCCTGTGGGGTACAATGCTTTTGGTGCTCAGTTTGAACGTGTGCTCCCCGCCAACTCCGTGGCAAATCTCTATCCCTTCAACTATTCCGGCAAGACGGATGCCAAAGGTTTCTACATCGGCAAGGATAAATATGGAAGTAATATCCTTGTAGACTTCGACCAGCGTGATGAGGATAAGACTTCTGCCAACATTCTCATTCTCGGCAACTCCGGCCAGGGTAAGAGCTATCTCATGAAATTGCTCATCCTCAATCTGCTGGAGTCCGGGAAGTCGGTTATCACGCTGGATGCCGAGCATGAGCAGCAGGAAATGTGCGAAGCCGTGGGCGGCTGCTTTGCCGACCTCATGGCGGGGCAGTACATCATCAATGTGCTGGAACCCAAATGCTGGGATGATGGCGGCGACCCAGATGATACTGCGGCGCCGGAAGCATTTCGAAAAAGCACCCTGCTGTCACAGCACATCTCTTTCCTCAAGGACTTCTTCCGCGCCTATAAGGATTTCAGCGATGCTCACATCGACACCATTGAGATCATGCTATCAAAGCTGTATCAGAAATGGGGCATCACGGATCGGAGCAACTTTGTCCGGATGCGAGCAGAGGATTATCCTACTCTCTCTGATCTCTATGACCTGATCGAAGATGAGTTCAAAAACTATCATGCCGAAGCGCATCAGCTCTACACGAAGAATCTTCTTCAAGAAGTCCTGCTTGGGTTGCACTCCATGTGCAAGGGCGCAGACGCGCAATTCTTCAACGGTCATACTAACATCACGTCCAGCCGATTCTTGGTGTTCGGTGTCAAAGGACTGTTGAGCGCAGCGAAAAATGTTCGTAACGCCATGCTGTTCAATGTACTCTCCTATCTGTCGGACAAGCTCTTGACTGAAGGAAACACGGTGGCGGCACTGGATGAGCTGTACATCTGGCTCTCCAACCCAACTGCTATCGAGTACATCCGAAATTGCCTCAAGCGTGTTCGTAAAAAAGAATCCGCCATGCTGCTGGCAAGTCAGAATCTGGAAGACTTCGATCAAGAGGGTATTCGCGAGATGACAAAGCCTTTGTTCAGCATCCCACCCCACCAGTTCCTGTTCAATGCAGGATCTATCGATAAGCGGTCTTACATGGAGATGCTCCAGCTGGATGAGGCAGAATACAACCTCATCAAGTTTCCCCAGCGCGGTGTCTGCCTATACAAGTGTGGCAACGAGCGATATCTGCTGGAAGTGCACGCTCCCGCCTACAAGGAAAAGCTGTTTGGCACAGCGGGTGGCCGCTGATGGTAATAACCGCGGGTATGATCGCCAAAGCCGCGGCGACAGCCCTTTCCAACGAGAAGTTCCGCAAAGGGATCGGCTGGGGGCTGGTCGCTGTTCTCTCGCCCGTCATCCTCCTGATCGCCGCGCTGTGCTCCATCGGCACAGGCGGTGCGGATCACAACAACCAGGCGGTAGCCGCAGCCTTCTATGGGACGAGCTATTCGACCGAGGTGCCTATGGCATTCCGCTCTCACATTGAGGAGATGCGTACCGCGTTTTCTCTTCTGGATTCGGCGGTCGCCTCCGTCAATGGGCGGACGGAAGGCGGAAACAGCCTTGACCCGATCCGAGTCAAGGCTGTTTTTTATGCCCTCTGCTTTGGAGAGGATGCGCCGTCCGCACGGGCGGCAAGCCGCTTCGTAGAATGCTTCTACAATTGGGAAACCCGTACCCGCACAGTCGATGTCGAGAACGACGATGGCACGGTTACCAGCATGGAAGAAGAATACACCGTCGCTGTTCCGGTTTCGCTGCATCAGGCGTATGCAAATCTCGAAGCAGAGCTGGGCTGGACGATCACAGAGGATGATAAGAGCAACATCAACCACATCTATACCATGATCGCCGGCACCGCAGGCGGCGGCAGCTACAGCGGCGAGTTCCTTCGCGGAGATGGAAGCAGTATCGACTTGGACATCTCCACCTTTGTTGATCCCGCCAATAAAAATGCAGCCGACCTTGTGACCTACGCCACCCACGCATGGGAGTCCGGCTGGGGCTATGTCTGGGGCACCTATGGCAATGTGCTGACGGAGTCACTCCTCACCTACAAGGTGTCGCAATACCCGGACGGTGTTGGCAATCATGAGGACATCATCCGCGCCAATTGGCTGGGCGGCAGGACCGCCGACTGCGTAGGGCTCATCAAGGGCTACAGCTGGCTGTCCCCGGAAACGATGACCATCGACTACGGTACCCATGGGATGCCGGATATCGGTGCAAACCAGATGTACTACAGCGCCACGGAGTCCGGACCCATCGACACCATGCCGGACATTCCTGGCCTTGCGGTTTGGCATGAGGGACACATCGGTGTTTACATCGGCGGCGGTCAGGTCATCGAGGCCATGGGAACAAAGTATGGCGTTGTCAAAACGGAACTTGCAAAACGCAATTGGACACACTGGCTGAAGGTGCCGTACATCAGCTATGACTGAGGAGGAAAGAGTATGAATGTTTTAATGGTGGAACCAGGAAAGGCTCCGTATGTAACTGATATTGGAAATGATTTGCGCAGTATGCAGCAGGCAGTCGGCGGATATATCCAGGCTGTGTATCCCTACGAGGAGGCGGTTGTGCTCGTCTGCAACGAGGAGGGCAAACTGGATGGCCTGCCGCTTAACCGTGCGCTCCGTGATGAGGATGGCGACATCTATGACATTGTTGCCGGGAACTTCTTCCTTGCTGGTATCGGTGAGGATGATTTTATAGATTTGCCGGACGAGCTTGTCGAGCAGTTTGCAGAGCAGTTCCGGCAACCGGAGGTGTTTGTGAATGTGGGTGGTCGGATCATCGCTTATCCAGTGGCGGAAGAACCGGTGCAGGATGGAATGTCATATTGACAATGATAGCAGCAAGGATTTCATCTATGTGCTTTCCTACAAAAAATGTAGCAGCGACAGGACTTGACTATGTGATTGGAGGACAGTAATGAAAAAAACGAATATCACACTTACCTTTGATGATGACAAGCTGGATGCACTGGAATTTTCCCTTCGCAAGGAACATTCTTCCGTGCAATCTCGAATGGACGATGCCCTCAAGCAGCTCTATGAGCAGGCGGTACCGGAAGCTGTGCGGGAGTATCTGGACAGCAAAGCCGCCCCTGCGCCCAAGCCCAAGCGCACGGCCAAAGCCGCTACTCCGAAAGCGCCAATCTGTGAGCCAAAGCCTGCGGCAGTCACGGTGAAGGAGGGCAACTGAGATGGCGGATCATGTAGACATCACACTGCGGATCGACTGGCGTTGGAAGGATGCCATCGAGAAGCATCTCAGGGATGAAACCTTGCAAGAGCATCTGGAGAATGTGCTGGATGAGCTGTGCAACCAGCTTCCGGAGCAAGAGTATGAGCGTATCAGCTGTGTAATCCAGTCGGAAGCCGCCGCGCAGCGTGCAGAGGAAGAAGCTGCCCGCACCTACGCCGCCTACCATGTGGTAGAGAACGGGCAGGAGTGGTACTTCAAGACCTCACCCGGTGAGGAGCTGTTGGTCGCCTGCAAAAAGCTGCGTAGCTATGTCGCCGCAGAGAAAGGCACTGCGCCGGATCTGTTCATCAAAATGTTTACGAATGGCCGACTCATTACCGCAGAGGAGTACAATGCACTGACTGCTGTACGCATGGAGAACACCGGCAAAGTGCGCGGCGTGTTCGATGTGAACTTCGACAAGCGGGAGTTCTCCGCTGTCCACATCATGGACGGCTGGCGGACCTGGGCGATGCGGGATGTGTCAGCGGCAGTATACCATGCCACAAGGTCGCAATTCGCGTCGAGCGATGATAAGTGGCGCAAACTGCTGGATCATCTGAGCGGTAAGGAGATCACCTCGGCGGGACACCTCTCCGCGCGGAATTTTTCTTTCAGTGATGAGATCATGATGGAGGAAGGCGGTAAGCTCAACTTCTATGTGGAGGCAAGCTTTGATGTGGACGCCGTCTTCGGAACCTTCGTCCTCACGGACAAAAACGATGACTGGCTCAACATCTATGCCAACTACGACATCGCGGAGGATAGACCCTGCGACACGCTGGAGCTGACGCTCTGCAAGGGTGACGACTCCGAGGAGAGCTGGAGCTATCCGCTCAACGCAGCAGAGAAGGATGTCCTGCTGCGCAAGATGGATGCGTTTTGTCAGGAACAGACCGGCATGAGCCTGCGCGAGTATGCCCAACAGCTTCGTGAGGAACAGGCACAGACTTCGGAGATGCAGATGTAACCGCCGTGTCCGCCACTGTGAGCCGCTGTGTGCGGCTTCGGGGGCGAGGGTGGCATCCCTGCACCCCAGACAAGCATCGGCGCTGTTTGTCCCCGCTTTCGCCCCGCCTATGTGGAACCGTGCTGGGAACCCACCTGTTCGATAAAAGCACAAGATAAAGGCCCGGTGTCGTTTCCGCCCCGGACCGCCCACAAAGCCCCGCAGTGCGGGGCTTTTCAGCGTTTTGAATTGTAGGCGTTTTCGCTTGATTTCAAACAGGCTGTAGGCGTATTTTCCCCAAAAGCTCCGTGTCGCAGGGGTTTGCGCCCACAAAAAGCGACATCAAAAGAAAGGACGGCAACTATGTCAAAAGAACAAATGACCATCCGGCTTTATCCAGAAACGCGCAGACAAATGGATGGTTGGTTGGAAGAAAGCAACAGCAAAAACCGAAACGAATTCGTGGAAAAGGCTCTGCGCTTTTATATGGGCTACCTCGGCACGGAGAATATTACCGAGTATCTCTCGGACGCGCTGGTGGCGACGCTGCGCGGAATTGTAGCTGACAGCGCAAATCGTACCAACAGTCTCCTGTTCAAGTGCGCGGTAGAGCAGGGCATCATGGCGCATACTATCGCTGCCCACTTCCGTGATACGATGGAAGATCGCCGTGCCCTGCGTGGATATGTGGTGGATGAAGTGAAGCGCACCAACGGTCAGATCAAGTTTGAGGATGCCCAGGATGTCCAACGACAGTTACCTGATGATACATGGCTCGAATAATTTTTATCTCGCCCTACATGAAGGGCGGAAGAGATTCTGCTCGGCTGGCCCATCGCACCCGCTACTTCGCCACCCGTGAAGGCGTGCAGCTCCTCAAGGATGACAATGCTCATCTTCCTGTCACGAAGAAACAGCAGCAGTACATCCAGCGTCTGCTCCGCAGCTTCCCGGAGGCAAGGGAGCTGCCGGAGTATGAGAACTATGCAAACACACCCAACCGAAAGACTGCCTTTGCTTTCATCGAACAGATCCACGAGGACTTCATTGAGCCGATGGATAGCCGTGAAAACTATCTTGACTATGTTGCAAACCGTCCCGGTGTGAAATCGATGGGCGAACACGGCTTGTGGAATGCCCATGGCAAGGTGCCATCGCTGGAGAACGCTATTGCGGAGGTAGCGCAGCACACGGGAAATGTGTGGACACCGATTATCTCCCTCTCTCGCGAGAATGCAGAGCGTCTGGGTTATACCGACCTTAAAAACTGGCAGGAACTCATCAACGCATCTATCACCGACATCGCCAAGGGCTATAAGATCCGTCCGAGCCATCTACGCTGGTATGCTGCTCTCCATGAAAAAGAGAAGCACCTCCATGTCCATATGATCATCTTCTCCACTGACCCGAAAGAAGGCTTTCTCACCAAGCAAGGTATCCGTAGCATCAAGTCCGCGCTGGTCAGCACGATCTACCGGAACGACCGCCTGCACATCTATGAGCAGAAGAACGAACAGCGCGGCCTGCTCCGGCAGGAAGCGGAAGCACGGATGGCAACGCTCATTGAGCAGATGGCTACCGGTGCTCTGCAAAGCGATAAGCTGGAGCTGTTGGTGACGGATCTCGCCCAGCGGCTTCAAGAAGTTAGTGGCAAGAAAGTCTACGGTTATCTGCCGCCTCGTGTCAAGCGCGTCGTGGATGAGATTGTGGACGAACTGGCAAAGGACGAACGGGTGTCGTCCGCCTATGCTCTATGGCAGGATCTCCGAGAGCAGCTTTGCATTGACTATAATCAGACTCCACCGCAGCGTGTACCGCTGTCGCAGCAAAAGGAGTTCAAGACTGTACGCAACATGGTCATCCGAGAAACGCTACGACTCTCGGAAATGAACTTCACCTTCGAGGATGATGCCATGCAGGATGAGCCAGAGCCGGAAGAACCGCCTGTTCCTCCAGATCCAAGTGCGGAGCGGATAATCCATCAGCAGGCGCGGTTTTACCGCAGAGCAAAAAGCATATTAGATGCTGCGGACGCAGATCCCAGCGAGAAGTCAATGGCATTGGTCACACTCCACCGTCTGTGGGAGGAGGGCTATACCATCGCGGCACACCAGCTGGGAAAGGCATATCAGGACGGGCTTGGCACATCGATTGACCGAAAAGCGGCGGCAGAGTGGTTTCAAAAATCGACGGAGGCCGGTAATCCTTGCTCCGCATACGCGCTGGGCAAACTGCTGCTGGAGCAGGAGCAATTCCCACAGGCCATTCGCTGGCTGCGGCAGGCAGCGGAGCAGAACGATCCATACGCGCAATACCGGCTCGGCAAGCTGCTGCTCACCGGCGCGGAAGGTGTGCCGAAGGATATAGATGCGGCCATTCAACTTCTGAAGGACTCTGCCACGCAAAGAAATTCGTTTGCCCAATACACGCTGGGGAAGTTCTATTTGCTGGGACAAGAGGTGCAAGTGGACCGCGAAGAAGCTCTGCGCTATTTCGCACAGGCAGCGGCACAGGGCAACACCTACGCTCAATATTTCATTGACCATCAGGACGACTTCTCCGGTGCGGCGGCGGGAACCGCTATCCTTCGGATGCTTCATCAGATGAGTCGTATTTTCCGCGAGAACACCGCCCAGCCTGCCATCTATGCAGGGATGCAGATTGACAAGAAACGTCGCCGCAGATTGCAGGAGAAACGCATGGCAATGGGACACAAGGCGGATGACCATGAGGATCACGGACTGATGCAACAGACACAATAAGGGAGGGACTATGTCAAAGTACATTCCGTTTACAACCGAGCAGAAAGAACGAGCCGCGTCGGTGGACTTGGAGGAGTTCCTCCGCCGCCGAGGAGAAAAGCTCATTACCTCCGGCAGGGACAAACGCCTTGCCAGCGACCACAGCATCACCATCCGCGGCTGTGAGTGGTTCGATCACGCCACCGAACAGGGCGGCAGAGCCATCAGCTTCGTCAAACAGTTCTATGGACTCAGCTACCCAGACGCCATGTCCCTGCTCCTCGGCGATGATCTCGGCGGAAGCTACCCTGCGGCAATGGAGAAGGAGCCGGAGCCTGCAAAGCCCTTCGCACTCCCACCGCAGAGTGAGTCCATGCGCCGTGTGTATGCATACCTGCTGCAAAAGCGTTGCATTGACCGTGAGATACTCAATGCCTTCGTGCGCAAGAAGCTCATCTATGAGAGCTGTGAAAGATCCAGGGACGGGACAAAGGAATATCACAACGCCGTGTTCGTCGGATTCGATGAACACGGCGTTCCCCGTCACGGGCATAAGCGCGGGCTGTATACCATGGGGCAAGGCTATCGCGGCAACATTGAGGGCAGCGACCCGCGGCACAGCTTTCACTATCTCGGCGGCGATGACACGCTCTTAGTCTTCGAGGCCCCTATCGACCTGCTCTCTTACATCTCCCTTTTCCCGGAGGGGTGGCAGGAGCATAACTATGTGGCCTGCTGCGGGACATCTTCCATTCCTGTGATGGAAATGCTGCGGCAGCTCCCGCAGCTCCGGCAGGTGTACCTCTGTCTGGACAATGACGCTGCCGGTCATGCTGCCAGTGAGCGCATGGCGAAGCTGCTGGAGGAGCGTGGTATCTCCGCAGAGCGGCTTGTGCCGCAGCAAAAGGACTGGAACGATGATCTCAAGGCAGAACAGGAAAACAAAATGGAAAGGAGCGAGCTATGCCACACCTTCTGCTGACAATGTGGGACACGATCAAAAGCTCCAACATCGGGATATTGGTTGCAGCAGGGCTGGGGATGTTCGCCATCATTGGGGGACTCTCCATGCTGTCCTACCACTATACACTCAGCGGCATCAAGTCCCGCACCGTGGGTGACGGACAGCACGGCACGGCGCGTTGGGCAACCGATAAGGAAATCCGTCAGACCTATACCCATGTGCCGTTCAAGGTCAGAGACTGGCGCAAGGGAGTAAACCTTCCCACAGACCAGGGACTTGTGCTGGGCTGCAAGGGCAAGAAAGATGAACTGACTGCGCTGGTGGATAGCGATGACATCCATTGCTTGATGATCGCCGCCTCCGGCGCGGGCAAGACGGCATTCTTCCTCTATCCCAACCTTGAATATGCCTGCGCGTCTGGCATGAGCTTTCTGGCACTCGATACCAAGGGTGATCTCGCCCGCAACTACGGCTCTATCGCAAAAAAATATTACGGCTATAAGCATATCTCAGTCATCGATCTGCGCAATCCCACCCGCTCGGACGGTAACAATCTGCTGACGCTCATCAACCGCTATATGGACATCGCCAGAAAACAACCGGACAACCTCGCCGCCCGCGCCAAAGCCGAAAAGTACGCCAAGATTCTCGCCAAGTCCATCGTCAGCCCGGAGGGAAACTCCGACCACGGGCAGAATGCCTTCTTCTACGATGCGGCGGAGGGCTTGCTGTCTTCCACGATCTTGCTGCTTGCGGAGTTTCTGCCGCCGGATGAGGAACACCCGGAGGAGCGACGGCACATCGTGTCGGTATTCAAGCTGGTGCAGGATCTGCTGGAGCCGGCGCGTGGTGCGCGGGGACGTTCCCGCTTCCAGCTGCTCATGGACAAGCTGCCGTCCGAGCACAAGGCACGCTGGCTGGCAGGTGCCGCACTCAACAGCTCCGAGCAGGCGATGGCATCAGTCATGTCCACGGTGCTGTCCCGGCTCAACTCGTTCCTCGATAGTGAGCTGGAGCAGATACTGTGCTTCGACAGTGCCATTGACGCCGAAATGTTTGCGGCGGAGAAATCCGCCATCTTCCTCATCCTGCCGGAGGAGGATCAGACGAAGAACTTTATGGCGGGCTTAATGATCCAGAACCTCTCCCGTGAGCTGTTCGCGGTAGCAGATGAGAACGGCGGCAAACTGAAAAACCGTGTTATTCTCTTTTGCGATGAGCTGGGTACCATGCCGCCCTTTGATATTTTGCCGCTTTTCAGTGCTGGACGCTCTCGCCGCCTGACGCTGGTACCCATCATCCAGTCGCTGGCGCAGCTGGAAAAGAACTATGGCAAAGAAGGCGCATCCATCCTGATGGACAACTGCCAGGATGTGATCTGCGGCGGCTTTGCGCCCAACAGTGAAGCGGCGGATACCTTCTCCAAAGCCCTCGGCAGCCGCACGGTGCTCTCCGGCTCTGTGAGCCGCGGGAAGAACGATCCCAGCCAGAGCCTGCAGATGATGGAGCGACCCCTGCTGACGGCAGATGAGCTCAAGTCCATCCCCAAGGGCAGCTTCATCGTGCAGAAGACCGGATGCCACCCCATGCGTACCCGTCTGCGTCTGTTTCTCGAATGGGGCATCACCTTCGAGGAGGAATACCGTGTGGAGGAACAGGCAGCCAGAAGGGTCTATTATGCCGATCAGAATGCGCTGACCCGCGCCATCGTGCGGAAGTATCCGCCCAAGCTGACGGAGCAGAAGACCACCCGCTCCGTTAAGGGCGAGGGGCAGCTCCACGACGCGCCCGTGCAGGAGATGGTGGTGGCGGAGGACATCGACTATGACCGTATGCCGCACAAGCGCGCCCCTTACAATCTTCCCCGGCAGGAGGTGGATCGGTGAGCTTCTTTGACAGCATTTACGCCGACACGCTTCTGCCGCCCAGGGCTGTATCCGTCTATATGTACCTCAAGGATCGGTCCAATCGTGCGGGAAGCTGCTGGCCTGGTATCAAGACGATTGCGAGAGATATGAATCTCTCCCGCAGTACCATCAAGAGGGCGCTGGCAGAATTGGAGCAGCACGGCTATCTTGCCAAGCTGCCCCGGTATCGTCCCAATGGGAGTAATACTTCCAATCTCTATACGCTCAAATAAAGCAAAAGTGGTTGGTATCATAATATGATACCAACCACTTTACCCAAATAAAGAGAAAGGCTGTATCGCTCCGCCAAGGGAGGATCATATCTATTTGCTGGACCGAGGAGGGGTTCAATATGGACCCACCAGAACAGCCCACTCTATCAGAGATCAAGACAGAAAAAGAACCACAAATAGTCTCCTATCATGCTGCAAGGTTTTGGCAACAGACAGAGAAGGCGTATCGCCTACTCTTTCCGTAAAACCAAGTAACTTTAGCGCAACCTCTGGCAAAGTAACCTCTAGGCAGGCCGATGTGAGAAAAACAGGATAAGGAAATGTGGGCACCAAATCTTTACCTGCATACCGCAATATAAGATTTTACTCATGTTAAAGCTGTTTCTCTTCCCCCCAAGTAGAACTAGAGGGGTCTTGCGCCTTAAAACGCCAAGAATAGGCATCGCCTCAATCGGACTCTGTTTGTATCTGTTCGTTTCTATAAGACAAACAAAAAATAAACTCAACCCATTTACAAGACTTCCATTATCGTGTATAATTATTTTTGACATCTCATTTTTGTGACTAACGCAATATGGAGAGGATGTGTAAAATGGATTCTGCAGCTTATGTATTCCCTGCAGTTAGGGGGACACAAGCCCAACGTGAGTATTATATCTCAATGGTTCCCTTAGATGTCATGTCAAAGATTTTTCAGTTTGCTGACGAAGATCTTCCACCCGAAATCAGGGCTCAACGCATCCTAAATAAATCACGCATTCCTGAAATTCGAGATTACATATTGTCCAATCCTGATAGCTATGTTTTTTCTGCATTAACCGTTTCTGTAGACGGAAATATGGAATTTATGCCCGCAGATGAGATGATGCCACAAGTTGGGGCAATCAGTATATCAATGACCTCTCGATTTCTTATCAATGATGGCCAGCATAGGCGGGCCGCCATCGCCGAAGCCATCAAAATGAACCCATCCCTAAAGAACGAACATATTTCTGTTGTTTTTTACCGAGATGAAGGATTGCTTCGTTCGCAGCAGATGTTTTCCGATTTGAATCGTTACGCTATTAAGCCAACTAAATCGATCAATATTCTCTTCAATTCTCGCGAAGAGTCCTCGATTATTGCAAAACGAGTTATCGACGAAGTTGGTGTATTCAAAGGCTTGGTTGAAAAGGAGCGTACTGCAATTTCTAACCGCTCTAAGGCACTATTTACACTCAGTGCGATATGCACAGCAACCAGCGAGCTCCTTAACGGTTCGAGTTTATCTACACAAAACAAAATTGATTTGGCCAAAGAATATTGGAGCGCTGTCGGGAGGAACATTAGTGAATGGAATATGGTCAAGTCCGGAAAGATGAAATCATCCGCTGTGCGAAAAGACTATATTTGTTCCCTCAGTATCACGCTTGTTGCACTGGGACACGCCGGAAATGCATTGATTCAAAACTTCCCTGAAACCTGGGCAAATTATCTTGAAAAGCTATCTATTATCGACTGGAGAAAAACAAATCCTGCGTGGGATAACCTCGTGTTTGTAAACGGTCGAGTTGCTGCAAATAGATCAACGCAAAAAGCTATGTCAAGTTATATGGAAAAAGTCTTAATAGAAACGGACGGTAATGAAGATGGCTAGCCTTACCAAAGAAGATATTCGGTCGGTTATCGAAACAATTAAAGAATTGTATTTAGAGGACATGATTCCTTGGATTTGCGGGTACAGCGGAGGAAAGGACTCTACAGCTGTTGTTCAGCTTGTGTGGTATGCTCTCCAGGAGTTGCCCCAGGAAAAGCTCAAAAAAACCGTTCATGTTATTAGCACTGATACTCTGGTTGAGTCTCCTGTTGTAGCAATATGGGCAACAGAGTCCCTCAAGAAAATGGAACAGGCAGCGAAAGAACGGGGTTTGCCCATTGTTCCCCACAGACTGACACCAGCCATAACGAACACCTTTTGGGTCAACTTAATTGGCCGGGGTTACCCTTATCCCCGCCGCGACTTTCGTTGGTGTACGGATAGGATGAAAATCGATGCCTCTAACCGGTTCATCAAGAGTATACTCGATGCTGAGAGTGAGGCCATCATGGTTCTTGGTTCCCGGAAAGCCGAGAGCGCTGTTCGTAAGGCGGTTCTTGAGGGTTATGAAAAGAAGCGTTACAGAGCCCATCTCAGTCCCAACGGTTCTTTCCCTAACTCCTATGTGTTTACCCCCATTGAAAACTGGCTGAACGACAATGTTTGGCAGTATCTTGTTCAAGTTCCTAATCCTTGGGGGCATTCAAACAAGGATCTTTTGGCCATGTATAGCGGCGCATCTGCTGACGGTGAATGTCCCCTTGTCATTGATTCCTCTACCCCCAGTTGCGGCAACAGCCGTTTTGGTTGTTGGGTTTGCACGATGGTTACAGAGGATAAGTCTATGGCGGCCATGATTCAAAATGATGAAGAAAAAGCATGGATGCTTCCTATGCTTGAGTTCCGTAACGAAATCGCCGGGTATGGGGACTGGCAGACCGACCGTGACCGTCGGGACTTCCGAAAGCGAGATGGTCGCCTTCAGTGGCACAACAACCGTCTTGTTCACGGTCCCTATACCAAAGAGACCCGTGAATACTTCCTTCGTAGATTGCTTGAGGTCGAACTCCTTGTTCATGAAATTGGTCCAGATGAAATCAAAGATGTTCCTCTGATTACTATGGAAGAGCTCAAGTTCATTCGTCAGCTGTGGCTTGACGAGTTCCACGAGTTTGATGATTCTTTGCCCAGGATCTACGAGGAAGTTACCGGCAAGAAGTATTCTGATGGAACCATCAGCAAGAATAAATACTTTGGAGCTACAGAAGCGGAGCTTCTAAAAGAAGTCTGTGCTGAGCTGTACCCCAACGAGCAGTTGCTTGCAGAAATGCAGAGGGCACTATTGGATACAGAAGCAAAAGCCGCTGCTATTTCAAACAAACGCAATGTTATTCTGAATTTCGAGAAAGAAATCAAAAAGGCTTTCTACAAAGACGAGGCAGATGCAGAGAGTATCGCTTCTACTCGTGCCCTTAGAATCTCCGGCATTACGGACGAAGCAAATCCGGATGATCTCGTGGATTGAGGTGAGTGAACGTGTATTTTACTAAAGTTGAACTTCATAATTTCGGTATATACAAGGGCACTCACGAGATGTGTCTTACCGATCAGATCGGCAATCGTAACATCACACTTGTTGGCGGGCTGAACGGCAGAGGTAAAACAACATTTCATGACTCTATTTTGATTGCTCTTTATGGCAAACAGGCGTTGAAATACATACAGGAAAAGGCTCGTTCATACGACAAGCTTCTGCTTGACCATATCAACAAGCACGCTACTGATGAAGAGACATATGTCGCAGTTTCTCTGTGCCTTGACGACGGTACTGTGCTACGCATCAAACGCTCCTGGACAGCAAAAGGCAAGAAAGTAGAACAACAGATTATCGTTGAAAAAGATGGCGTAGTCGATAAATACCTTGGTGAGAGCTGGAGCTATTACATCGAAGAGATTTTACCCTTTGGCATTGCTCGCTTTTTCTTCTTTAACAACGAGAAAATCACTCAGCTTGCTGATGATACCTCATTTGAACAGATTAAGAGTTCAATCAAGTCCGCGATTGGTGTCTCTACCATCGAGAAGGCTATCGAGCACACCGACGAGGTAATTCGACGCAAGAAAAACGCACTTGCCGCATTTGAACACAGCGAAGAGAATGTAGGCTATCAAGAGATTGAAAAGCAGATTGTTGACATTGACATTCGACTTGCAGATGCCACCAAACAAGCTAATGAATTGGAACGCAAGCGCGAGACCTTGAGTGCCAAGCTGGAAGCCAAAGAAAAAGAGTTTTGGTCATCCGGTGGTGATCTTAGCCGCAATCGGGATGCCATTAAACTGGAAATGCAAAAAATCTCCTCTGAAGTTGAAAGGGTGAATGAGGAAATCCTTCAAATGGCTGTAGATGCTTCTACGCCGCTCTTCATGTGCCGCAACTTGGTTACGCAGTCCTATGATAACGAACTCTCTTCGCAGCAGTCTGAAGCCAAGCTTTACTCTGACAAGATTATTGTGAATCTCCACCAGCAGATTCTAGAAAGGCTTATCAATTGTGGCCTAAGCCAGACAGATCTCAGAGCTGTTCAGGACATTATCAACGAGGTCTTGGTTGGGCACATTCCCGAAAGCGCCACCAAGGAAACTATAAAGAATATGTCCGCAACAAGCATGATGCTTTATCAGCGCCTGATCGCAGAAGTATTCCAGAGCTTCACCCAGCGCATCAATTCTCTCGTCAACCATGTTGACGCTCAAGAGAGTGAACTGATGAGTCTTGATGCACATTTGGGAGCTGCGGATGAGAAAACCTTGGCTATGCAGCTGTTTGATGCGCTCAAATCAGTTGAGGGGGAAAAGACTCTTGCAGATGCAGAATATCAGCGGCAGTTGGATAGTATTGAGAGCTTGAAGCGTCAGCGTGAAATGCTTGTTGCAAAGCGCATTCAGTTAATTAAAGCCATTGCAGAGAAAGAACAGGCGAACGATGACAATGCCCGTATCGTGAAGTACGCAGCTATGTCTATTGAAGTTCTTCGAGAGTTCAAGGTTCGTCTACAACGCGAAAAGGTGGCGAAACTATCCAGCACAGCAACCAAATGCTTCCGCGAGCTTGTTGAAAAGGATTCGTTGGTGAGTGAGATCAAGATTGATCCAACCACCTTGGATGTAACCATTCTGGATTTGGATGGTAACGAGCTTTTGAAGAGTCAGCTCTCTGCCGGTGAACAACAGATGTTTGCGGTAGCCATCGTTTGGGCACTTGCGTTGACCTCTGGTTACAAAGCTCCTGTCATCATCGACACGCCCATGGCGCGTTTGGACTCTTCCCACAGAGCGAACTTTGTAACGAAGTACCTGCCTGCAGCAAGTTCACAGGTCATGGTTTTGTCCACAGACGAAGAAGTTTATGGCAGATATCTCGATCTTGTCCGTGATAATGTGGTCGATTACTATACTCTCCTCTACCGCGAAGAGGAGCAATGTACCTCTATTGTTCATGGCTACTTCGGGGAGGTGTAATCCATGATTGTAAAACACTTCAAACTATCACAACCTGAAAAAGACAGGCTTATTCGCATTAAGGCAAAAACAGGCATTCAGAACTGGAATGTCCTGTGCCGCTGGGCGCTGTGTTGGTCACTGGCTGAGTCTTCTATTCCAGGGGGAATCGATCCGCTGTCTGACAGCAATGTTGAAATGGATTGGTCTACTTTTGCCGGTGAGTATTCTGAAATTTATGAAGCAATCATCAGGCAGCGTTGCGTCAACGATGGCCTTGGTGATGACGAAAAAACTCTCGCAAAATATTTCAGACTGCATTTAAACAGAGGTATCAATCACTACAGCACAAGAGATGTTCTGAAAAATTGTTCCGATCTTCTCAAATCCGCTCTCCCGAAGGAGGAAGCATAATGGCCATATATCTTGACTACAACGCTTCTGCTCCGATTGACGAAAGAGTCTTGGAGCGAATGGTCGATGTGTATCGCTCGCACTACGGAAACGCCGATAGCAGGACTCACATCTTCGGCACAGACGCAAAAGAGATTGTTGCCTCGGCAAGAAAAACCATTGCGGAGATCTTAGCTGTTGATAGCACCGATGTGTTCTTCACCAGCGGCTCTACCGAAAGCAACAACATGGCCATTTTAGGCCTGCTTGATTATGCCCTTGAGAGCGGACGTAATCATTTCATCACGACCTCTATTGAGCACAAGTCTGTTCTTGAATCTATGAAGCATCTGCAGGAAAAAGGCTGCGTTGTAGACTTTGTTTCTCCGGATACTTCTGGAAGAATTAAGCCTAAACAAATCCTCGATCTTGTGACCGACAAAACGCTGCTTGTCTCAATGATGCATGTCAATAGCGAGACTGGCGTTATCCAGCCGATTGAAGAGGTCGGTGCGGCTCTGGCGGGAACTAAAACATATTTCCATGTGGACGCTACGCAAGGCTTTGGTAAGCTGAACGGCAGCCTACGAAACGCCAAATACAACATGCTAAGTATTACGGCCCATAAGCTTGGCGGGCCGCAAGGCATTGGCGCATTAATTATACGACGTGACCGCACATATAGACGGCCTCCGGTCAAGCAACTTATGTATGGTGGCCAACAGGAACGCGGCTATCGTCCTGGCACCACTCCGGTCGCTTTGGTTGCAGGCTTCGCCCTTGCAGCGGAGCTGTGTAACAAGGAAGCATCTGACCATATGGGAAAGTGCAAAGCTATTAAGCAGAACTTTATGGAGGCAATACAGGGTTTGAACTACACTCTGAACGGAGATCAAGAGTATTGTTTGCCATCCACGGTTAACATTAGTTTTCGTGGCGTAGATGCAGAGGGAATTTTCCTCGCAGTAAAGGAAGACTATGCTTTCTCAAATGGCTCAGCCTGCAACTCCGGCAGCCATACTCCAAGCTATGTTTTGACCGCAATGGGCCTGGATGAAGCACGCATTAGCGAAGCAGTCCGTATTTCGTGGAATCATAATACAGCAGTTGATTTTTCTGCATTAGTTGATTATATAAAATCAATCACATGAAAATGCTGAGGACCCTGTACCGTTACGGAACAGGGCCCTTGCTTTATATCAGGTTAGATAACGCTTCGTAAATTCCTTAAGAATCAAATCGAATACTTCTGGGGAAGAGTTTGACATATCATATACTTTTCTCATCGCGGAACTTGCAGCAGACATACCATGATCACCATTTGAAGCCACATACGCGACATTTTGGAACATCATTTTCATACCATTCAAATTACGGTATTTTTCGTCGTGTTCTATACCAAGCCGTTCGGCGCGTTCAACAAAAGCCTTTGACAAAGCCAATAGCTCAACCTCAATCTGTTCAGCGGATTTTTCATCGCTTCTTCGATATACATCAATCAAGGCAACTAAGTCTTCAACATCCCAATTCACCTTAATCATTGTATACACCTCTTAGAATCTGATTTTTAACTTACTCGTTAAATTTTTTCCTTTGAGCCATGTTAAAATATCAGGTGTTAAATCGGCAACAGTTGCCTGCAGAGATGAAACTTTCTTCAGGAAAACTTCAATTTCTGGATTTAAAGAGAATTCATCAGCTATCTTTTTCGCTTCAGATACGTCAGCAACTAATTTCTTCACAGCCTTGATGGACGGTTCGCCGGCAACAGTTTTTGTGATGTTATCGGCAAGTTCCGTGGCTCGTTTGGGGTTGCTGGACAGGCCACCGATCATGGATAAGTAGCCTTTGGAGCCATCTGAATACTTTGCGGAGGCATCCCGCCAAACAATCTTAATCTGAGTGGCAAACGCATCACCCTTGGACTTCAAAAGTCTGACTGCGTCCATGGATAGTCTCATCTCGGAGATTCCATTGCCACAATCATTAATACAAGCAAGCAAATCGGAACGGGTTGCTTCGTCTATGACGGGCGCTTCTACTATTCCGCTTTCCTTTATAGCGTTGGCACAATCAAGAGTGTCTTTGATGCTTCCGGTTGATTGAGAAAGTTGGGCCAATGCTCTTGCATAGGTTTCTGTATGCTGTTTACTTTCGATTGTTGCACGGCGCTTCTTAATGGCGGAGGTGCTGTTTTTTATTGTCTCAGTTAGCAACATTTTCGTACACCTCCATATTCTCAAGCTGAGTACACAGCGCATCCATAGAAGCTAACGCAGCTTCGGACAATGCATCCGTACCGGCAAAGCCGCCCGCATTTACAATATCCTTTTGTGCCTTTGCCTCTTCCTGCTCGGCCTTTTGTGCAATTGCTTGGATATCTCGCAGGATAACATATAGAGCATTAAGCGGATTTGCAGCGTATACAGTCAGTTGCTTTACAGCAGAGGCACCGGCAGCATCGTTAATCAGCTTTACATATGCTAAGATATCCTTTGCTGTGTCAATGGGTGGCTTGTCATACTTCACTCGCAACTCAGCACTACCAATGATTCCGTTTGCTGCAAATACTGCGAACAGGCTTTGGATGGCCGAGAATGCAGCAATCAGGTTTTCCTGTGTGAGTTTACCAATGTATCCTTCAAGTTTGCCGACAACGGTTGCAGCTTCCTGTGCGTCCGCAGCCATTGCTTTTTTGACGCTGGGATAGAGTGCTTTAAGCAGCGTAGCGGGGTTATAAAGAAGGTGCTTTTGCGGAATACTGTTGGGCAACTCTGCTTCAATATCCCAATCTACTGCCATCAGCTTTTCAACTGCTGCAACAAGCTCGTCAGCTCTAAAGCAGGACTTGGTGTTCGGATCAACGGCAAAATGGACCGCACCCATAGTGGTTGCGGAAGCCTGCTTCAAGAATATTAGAGCACTTTCGAAATCTGCTTTGCGGTTGAGAACGAACTGAATCATATCATTCCACTCACGGGTATCGCGCTTTATGTTGTCATCCTTCTTAAAATCCTTGAACAATGATTTGATCACCGCATGAGGAGAGCTCGTGTCCACTTTTTGTCCCAAGATACATGCTTTGAGATACTGGATTGCAAGACACCATTCCAAGACGGGGAGCGATTCTGCGCCCTGCTTAGTCGCAGTAACCTTTTCGATAATTTGAGATCTTCTACGTTCCAGCCATGTAATCAATCGCTGCTGATAATAGGCGGCGTCCTCAAAGTCCCATCCCTTCGCATAATTCAGCTCGTTTAAGGCCATCAGAGCGTCGCGGCTTTCAGAGCTCCTGTCCATGTAAACAATAGCCTTATCGACATTTGCAGGGGCACTCTGGTCGTCGATGTAGTAGCAGCCCAAATCAGACAGACGCTCTTCTGCAATATAGGCCGGGACACCAATATCCTGCCAGTTAATCGCGCCACATTGCTTGGAGTCACCACGAACAAGAGTACGAAGCCAACCGCGATAATCCGCATCGAATTTCAACGGTTCATTCTTCGTAAACCACGCTGTGATGTCACTCTTAAACTTCAAATAATTTTTTGTTGCAACATCAACAGGAGGTCTTGGTTTCGGCGGCTCCGGTACAATGGGTTTTTGATCAGGTTTCTCCCCACCATCCGTAACAGGCTTGGGCTGGACATCTGAGGATACAGCTGTTCCTGTAGTCTTGTCTACGATTTCACCGATGCCAGAAAACGTTTCCAAGCCAATATCTGCAAGAAAAGCCTGACGCAAGCCGCCGAACCACAAGGTGCCATCAGTCTCTTTAACACCAGCTGCAGAACCATCACCCCAAATTGCAAAAACTGCTTTCAAACGATTTTTGTCGTCGGTACTGATATTCTCTAAACGGTCGATAGCGGAACTGTGTGGGTCATTCGCCATTTGAGCGTTGCTGGGGTTCATTGGGAAATACCATCCGTCACCATACAACTTGCCGTCAAAATACTCTTTCAACTGAGCACGGATAACATTCTTCAAGAACATTCGTGGGCTCTTGGTTGCCAGTGCTTCATACAGAGCTAACAGCGAGTGACGGTTAAAAGGATACAGCGTAACTTGCTTTCCTTTGATAGTCGTGGTTTCCCAATCACACGGAGGAGCAAAATCACTAATCGGCAAGTCATCCAGATCAGCTCCGGACTCGTACCAACTGCGAAGATCTGCCGGATCGCTATAAATGGCATTCAAGTATCTGCCAGCCATCTGAACGATGAATTCATCTGTTCCATACGACCGATCTGTAACTTCGATTTGATGGGTTACACGGTCTTTGAAATTACCTCTGAACGCATAGTAGTAGTCGTTTGTAATACCAATGACAGAAGTAACGCGGCACAAATCCTGGTAGTCGCCGCCATGCTCATAGGAGAGTGCTGTAATAAGCTCCTGGTCGATACCGGTAAAACCAGTAAAGTCCTCTATGAAGATCGTAAGATTCTTGCCTTGTTTCTTCAAATCTCTTCTCAGCTGTGCAAAAATTGTCTCAGCATTTTCACTGGAAATATCAGCGCATCGCTGAATGACTTCTCTCGTGAAGCCATTCAAATAGTTGATAAGCTTGGTGATTTCAAAGTCATCACCCTTCAAAGAAGAAGCAAAGAGAGATGCCTGCGGGTCACCCTGCTTCATAACGGCACGAATGATTTTAGATACATTAAAATCTTCATCGGTAAAAATTGTAGTATCTTGAAGGATCTGATTGCTCGGTGCAGTAATGACATTATAGCACTTTGAGATTGCGCCACCCTCACGCAAAAGATACTCACTTACGCGGCTATCGGCAAGGTAACTGGCGATGTCGCGGCATTTTACAGGCTTATAATTCTCACCAGATACATCGTTTCGAACAGCAGCGATATAGGCGTAGAGAATCTCCGTCTTGAAAGAGTCCTCGTCCTTTGAATCAGAAGATGCAACAAACTTACGAAGTTTCTCTGCTATATCGGGATCTTTGATTGCTTCTTGTTCCAACAACTGCGAGAAAGCTCCACGGACAGAGTTATTAAGACGCCGCAGAAAAACCAACTGCTCCGTAGCAGGATTATATACTGTAGAGGGGCTCCTCTCGAACCTACCCTTCAGATAACGGATAAGATGTGATTTACCTGTACCATGATTGCCCCGGACAATGATCATACGGTGTTCGTTGTCCGGGTTATAAATTAGCTGTTCAAAAACCTCATCCTCACTCATCAGCTTGGTGGGAGCAGGCATTTTCCCTTCTTCGTAATAACCACCGTGGAAAAGTTCGAGAGACGAAAACGGCATATGGGTAGACATGAAATAGGCGTCTTCGGTTGCCATATCGTCGGTCTTTATCGCATAACGCTCCATTACAGAACGATATTGTTCCCACTTCATGAGTTAATCGCCTCCTTCACAGAAATATGTGTGAAGCCATTGATGGGATCACCGTCAACATAGTAGAGCATGATTGGTGTGGAGTCAGACCACATTTCAAGCTTGATAAGCCCAAGTTCATGAAGGGTACGCAATCCTGCAGAGAGGGCCAGAGGGAGTTTGCTTTCAATCTCAACCTCGGGCAATTTTGTACTTAACCATAGCATAAAATCTTGTGCAAGAATTGTCTCGTCATACCTGAACTTCTCGGTGTAAGTAGTTGCCAATATATCTTCCAGCCGTAGTTTCATGTTAGGGATAATCATAGTTCCGCTCAAATAGCCAAGGCCCAAAAAAGCGGCCCAAAAGCGCCATCCAAGAACGGCATTTTCGTTTAACGCAGACAATTCCTTTACTTCGGAACCGCAAGTTTTCGCCATTCCTTCCCACGACTTCAGAGAAAAGATTCTCTCATTTTGAGAAATCAGCCATTTGGTAAACATGTGAAAGGTTGTATCCTTGGCAGCAAAAACACGGGAGCTTACATACCGACGAAAGGTTGCAGGCGAAGCAATTACATCCGGATCAACAGCCAATACCAAGTTATCAGCCTGCGCTTTGATGATGGACAGTTCTTCAAGCGCAACATTGACCGATTTGTTGATCTGATCGAGCTCCTTTTCATCATTGCTACCCAAAGTCATTGCCCTACGGACTTCGTCACGGGTCATGCTTTTATGGGCAATTAAGCGGCATACTGAAATCACACGCTCCGGTGTAGGCTCCATTCGCATGCCATCGGGATTTACTTTGAACATACGAATACCTCCTTAAAATTTTTGAATTGAAATATGATAACCGTCGCTATACTCTCGTATGATTTTGCCTCCATTGGCAACGACAGTATTTTCGTTGCAATAGAGCACCTTGCGGTAACCATAAGTATCCAGTTTTCCAAGATTTTTGTACAGTGAGAAATTGGTTCCTGTATCGCCGTCGAAGATGCAAACAACACCTTTGGCGAAGAAATACGGACAATGTGCAACCGCATAATAGAACTCGTCGTAATTCAAAAGAATACCATCATACACAATCTGACTTGCCAAACGATTAGGAACAACCAGTGCACCAATTCCGTTTTGGGAAGCCTTTTCCGCAATCACAGCTACCTCTTCTGCGCTACAAGGTCCGTTGGATGGCCTGCTGATTATCATTTCATTGAAAGACCCCATATTCCTGTCCAGACGACGAGAAGGCCGTGCGGGAGGGAGTTTAATATTAGGGTTCATTCGCAGTTTGTAGGTATCATCGCTTGTGATGCGACCTTCCGGATCTGCAGGACAACCATTGCAAACCTCTCTAGAAAGTGGGAAAAGGTATCTGAAAACACGCCCCCAACACAAGGATTTTGGAGAAGATACAAGCTTGCTCATAATTCTGTATCCAGCCATCTGAGCCTCATACTCTCGGGCACGGGGCTCTGTCAGCGCTGCTGCTAGGCTGTCATCATCACTGAGAACATCTGGCTGCAGCAGTTTGATTGTGACTGTGTAATACTTTTTGGGTGGATTGGATTTTTTGTCGAAGACATAGCTTGCGTCCAGTAGATCGATGAAGCCTGTCCGGTGCAGGAACAGCAGCAAGTTTACATTCCATGCCACATTTCGGTTGCCTGCGTACTCCGCTTCCTCGTCAGTCATTGTTGCAGGGGTAGCAGAAGTGTTCAGAACACACTCATCGGCATTAATCATCGCGTCAGGACTGGCCAGCATGCCTTTCAAACGAATAATAGCACGTTCAACAGTGAGTACGCGTTTGTTGACGAGGCCAAGTGCACGACGCACATCGCCCTCGCTATCATATCTGCTCTGATACGGGATGAACAGACTGAGCGAAGGGAACTGATCTCGACCGCCACGCCCTACCTCTTGATAGAAACGACTTAAATTTTCGGGGCAGCAAGCATGGATGATTGTTCTTACATCGGGTTTGTCAACGCCAATACCAAATGCGGAGGTGGCAATCACAATATCAAAATCGTGGTTTTTCCATCCAGTCAAAACTATGTTTCGATCAGATTCTTTCGTTTCACCCGTGAAAGTTGGAATGTTTTTATAGCCTGCTTGACGCAGCTTTTTCTGTAAATCTTTCGCTTCTCTCGGTTCCAGGACATATACAACCATAGGTTTGGGCAGGAGCTTGATGGCCTCAATGGTTTTGTCATCCTGCTCCTTTTTAGACTTGGCCGAGTAGAAGTAGAATCGAGGTTCCTGCCTCAGCGCATCGCAACGAACCTGTGCGTTCTTTCCTTCAGAGCCAAACAGGGCAAACAATGTGTCCACCACATCATCAGAAAGTGTAGCCGAAAGTAGGAATGTGCGGATGAACTCATCAGACTCTCGCTTCCACTTTTTGAGCACGATAGAGAATATCTGAAAGTCGGGTCTGAAAAACACGCCCCAGTCCGGAACAACATGTGCTTCGTCCACTACAACATTGGCTAAGTAGTGGTTTTCCGCTGCTGCGTCCAAGATACGGCGCAGTTCCGGATTTTTCAAAATAGCTTCGGGAGAAGTAAAAAGGATACGAGCCTTTTTGTCTTTCAAAGCCTTGATGATTGTAGACCGCTCTATCTCGGACAGTTCACCACGATAGCAATAGATCTCTGCTCCGTCGGTCAAGTTGTGCCGTGCGGCATGATACTGATCCAGGGCCAAGGCGATGGTTGGTACGATAACAACAGTTAAGCCCTCGGAAACACTTGCCAGCAGCTGAGTTACCAGACTTTTACCACCGCCTGTGGGCAGCGAGATAAGGAGCGTGTGACCGTTAGGTAAATTCAACGCAGTATGAACTGCAATTTTCTGCTCAAAACTTTTGTATGCATTAAAGACAGTGTGCTTTGCTAATGTTGCATCACCGGAAGAAGCGCTCTCCAGTTCAATACCATCATTATGGCGAAGGGCGTAAACATCCTCAACATACTGCTGAGGCTCAAGCCATTCAGGAATGTGATGCAAGCAAGACACTTGTAGATCGTTTTCACAGACGAGATCAAACTCTGAACCATACTCACGTACGACATTGAATAACTTCTCAGTCAATCTTATACGACCAAGCACCAAAACAATGTCACGGATATTTAAGCAGAGATCTTTCACGGATGCCTCATCGCACTTGAACTGGATGATGCGCCGAATGAAGCCAATCACATACCGTGACCTTGCGGCCTCTTGCATTTTCAATAGCGTAGAAGTGTCAACGAGATTCTTTTCAAGTTCTGCAATAGCACTCTTGGATTTCATCGCGCCGACTATGTACTGCTGTAATACCTCTTTACTCTCCATTAGTTCTCACCCTCAAGAAACATACTGCATCCAATACAGGTTTCGCATTTTTAAGTGCGCGGAGCGTCATATCGAACAAACGCTCCCGTTCTTCAACGCCGGACATGTCGCGCTCAAAGTAGATGCACTCAGCTCTGTATCCGTTCAAGACGCGCTGCATTTCCTTTTCGGCAGCTTCGAGATCAGACCGTTTTTCAAGCCTTGCACGGGCACGGGCATAGGCAGATGCAGAATACTTATCTACCAACGGCTCCCATGTACTTGGAGGAGTTAGGCTGATAAAACGCTCCAACGGGGAAATAGACAATCTGCCGGCACTTCTGCGACCGACATGCCCAGCGTCGTTGGGACGCAACGCAAGTAGCGTTTTCACTACTTCTTTTTCGGGAATCTCTTTGCTCTTTATGTTAAGGGGTATTGCTACGAAAATCTGCCTCAGCGGGAGATACATCTTGTATTGAGCCAAGGTTTGCATGGGCATCTCATTTTCGAGCAGTTCGTCCAATTCGGGAGCAATGTTGTAGATGTAAACAAGGCCGTCATAATTGTACGTGCCGGTCGTTTCAATGCCGGTGCATCTACCGCGATTACAGCCAACAGCGTTAGAAATAATTGAGTCATATACGGCATCGCCGGGTGCAAAGAATAGTATGTCCTCCCGTGTAGCCGCAGTTCCTCGATCAAAGGAACCAAGAATCTTTCCTTCTCTTCGCATGATTGACGTATTGCTGTATCGTTTCCAGTCTGGAGGAATGAAAAGAGACTGCCTTGCTGCGTTTACGCTAAAGCTGCTTTCTCTGAACTCAATCAAACCGGTCTTGGTTGGCTTCTCCGGATTTAGTCCAGCTTGTTTTCCCCACCCCATCATAGCGGTAGCGAACAGATTGTCATCTTCGGATGCATATATACTTAGAACATTATCAATGCCTTGAGACAGTGGACGATACAAAGTTGCCCCAAGGTCAAAATCCTGTTCGTCTTCAACGCTCTCTCGCATTTCTTCTGCTTGGTCCAGAATGTCATCAAACGCATTATTAAGTCCAGTGTAATAGTCATCCAACAGAGCTTCGATAATTAGCTCATTCAGTTCGCCGGTGATGATTTCCAGTCCACTCAAAGACTGTTCAAACAGCTTCATACCGTCTTTCCAAATATGGAAGAGTTGCTCCTCAACAGAGGCATCTGCATAAATAACGACCGACTTTACATCCATATCCGGATTACGTCCAAGGCGGTCCAAACGGCCAATACGCTGCTCAAGGGCATTGGCATTCCAAGGAATATCAAGATGAATGACTTGAGCTGCATTTTGGAAGTTTCGCCCCTCGCCACCGGTTTCGTCACAGATAATCACACGGCATTCCGGGTCATTCTGGAAAGCATACACGCTGTCTTCCAGCTCTTCGCGCTCCATGTGATTGCCGAAAGCTACGGCATGAACGCCCATATCCGCATACCTTGCATTGAACAGCTTCAAGAACTCCATGAGGGTAGCGTTATGAGCCGTGAACACGACCAATTTACAGCTTTCATCGTCAAGGATATCTGTCTCCTGATCAATATAGTCCATGGCGGTCATCAAGCGGCCCTTAATCAAAGCAGGATCTTCGTCAAGAGCTATATTGACTAAGCTGTGTTCGTTTTCCGCTTGGCGTCGCCAAGCGGCCGCGCTCTCCAATAATATGCCATCGTCGATTTTGAGCCTGCGAAGAGCATCCTCAAAGGCCCAAGGGCTGCTGAACAGAGCAGAAAGGAGCGGGATGGCAGTTTCGGTCACATAATTCTCATCATCCTCACCATTGTCTGAAAGATACGCGAGAGTATTCTGAATTGCACCGATTTCGTTATAGTTTTCATTAAGGGACAATGGAGTGTACGGAATAGCATGTAAAGTTCGTTTCGCCATCTTTTCCGAAATCAGTTGACGGCGATTGCGGATTACCTTTCTTTCAATTCGGTAATTCTCGCAAATATAGGCCAATGCCTGCTTGACTTTAGATAGGCCTTTATCTTCTGCGTTCAGGTCAATTTCTTGAACCATTTTTTCAAACGCAGCATCTTCCAAGGTCTCCGCGATGTTGTTCAGATCATCAATAATGATTTCAGTGTACTCATCATAACGCTCCAGATAACCCAAAAGTAAGTTGGCGGATTTTTGAATCCGCTTTTGTCTCTTGACCATCCACGCAAAGCGTTCTGCAGACATATTCTCATATTGCTCCGGATTAAGAAGCGCAAGGAGGCGGCGATACTCTTCGTTTCTATCCTGGATGGGAGTGGCAGACAAAAGCAGAATATGTTTGACTCTTCTACTGAGACTTTGTACTTGGTTGTACCAAGCATCATTCGCAAGCAGTCTATGTGTTTCGTCTACGATTGCGAGATCCCACGGAGTAGAGAGGGTCAGCAAAGACTTGCCGATATCCTCCATGGAAAGCAAACATATCCTTGAACGAGGAGAGTTGATATCTGCATTTAAACCATACTTGTAATGCAGCTCGTTTTTCCATTGACTTGCCAAGGCGCCCGGCACAACAATCAACACTCGGAGGTCCTTATTCTCACTTGCTAGTATGCTGAGAACAGAACACGCTTCTACAGTCTTGCCCAAGCCGACCTCATCTGCCAACATATAGCGGACAGGAGTAGTTTCAAAGCATCGGGCAACTGTGCTGATCTGATGTGGGAGCAAAAAGGCTCGGCAACCGGCCAGAACTCGGAAACCATAAGTGGCATTATTCACAAGATGAAGGTTCTTGCTTACCTTGAGATGGTTGATAAACCATGTGGGATGCTGAAACTCATAGGCCCGAAGCTGCTTGTCCGGCGCGTAATTCATTTGTGAATAGTCAAACTTCAGCTCGGTCTCGCATTCCTTGGCATACTTACCGTTGGGGAACTTAATCCAATACCAATAGGGCTTATCCTCTGCGTAGGGTTCGGAGGCACGAGACACGACTATGCCTCGTCCCCATCGACTATCAACGACACCACCAGGACTAGCCTCACAACGAGCAACTGCTTGAGCAAAGAACACATTATGCTGAAAGATTTCCTCATAGTATTGTCTACTACCCAAAAGGTCGTGCATTTTGACCTTAATTGCATCGGCAATTTCGTTGTACTCGTCCAGCTGAGCAAGGACATAGAAACGGGGATGGTCTTTGTCACCTTCTTCAATGACTATGGGGCATCGATAATAACACCCTACTAACATACGCAGCTCTCCTTTCTCAGCTTGACAAGAAACCAAGGCTGCATCGGTGATTTCCTGCAATATTATAGATTCTCAAGTTTGCATCGAATGGTTTCTTGCTCTTTCAAAAATCGCGCTGTAAAAGGAATGCCCTTTTTGACCTTCATGCTGGCAAAGCTATTCTCTGTCTGAGCCATGAAATCAGCTATGGTTTTAATACCGTTATTCTGCAGAAGCGAAATTTGGCTCGCCTCTAAATGAAGCAATTTTGTGCTGATCTTTTGTGCAAGGTATTCTTCTTTGGCTTTCGCTTGCCTTTTGGTTTCTGCGGCCTCTGCATCAAGTCGTTCTTCCTCGCTGCTTTCCAGAGCTGGGGTTTCCGCTGCCGTTGCCTCAGCGATCTGCGCTTCCAGTTCAGGAATAGGCGCAGGCGTTCCTGGGACGGTAGGACTCTCATCATCGAAAGAAGTTTCGGGAGGCGCAAGAAAGTCTTTGGATGTCCACACATCAAGTCCCTCGCCAGATGCCTTGTTAGAAAGGCTTCTGTCATCGGTGATGAAAAGCACCGGAATGTCCGTATAGATCTTATAGCGAAGTGCGACAGCCAAAATCTTGTTATCGTTTTGCTCTTTTTCGTCAGCTTTTGCACGATAGGCTTCGGGAACTAAACTAGGCAGGCCATCTGCATAAGCAAGCGGGAAGCGTCTCTTGTAATTAAAGATTGCCGTAATAGCTTTTTGCGCTTTGAATTTTCGATCATCCGCGCCAAATCTTGTTTTGTGGTGCTCAAGCTCATTGTTTACATCCTTGGGGACCACAACCAGTTCCCCATCGTTTACTCCATCGAGAAGATTGGGGACAGTTCATAATGGAGCATGTGTCAAACACAATGATCGTAGAATACTTCCGCAGCTCGGCAAGTTCGCTCTCTGTAAACTCAAGTTCCCTTTGCTTCTTCACTTGTGCTTCACTCGTTGCAAGGCGACTCTCAGTTTCCGCAAGCTTGTCCAGAAGCTCTTGGCTTCTGTGCTCTTCGTCTTCCAATCGAGCTTGAATACGCGTAGTATCCTCGCGGCGAGACTGTCTTGCAGCAAGTTCACCCTTTAGACTCTGAATTTCCTGTCGGTTTCCCTCCACCATTTCTTGAATCTGCCGAAACATCTGCTCGAAGATACTCAATTCCGGAGACTTGGGAGTATCCACATGAGTCGGTACTTCTGCAGCAGGAGATTCCACAAAGACAACTTCAGAAGCAGGAGCTTCTACAGCGGGAACATCCACAACAGGAGTTTCCACGATAGGAGCTTCTACCGCAGGTGCAGTGTCGATAATGCTTGCGGTTGCAGGGACAATAGGTTCAGCGGGAACTGCCTCCACATCAATAATTTCCTGCTCACACACAGGAGGCAAAGTGGTTTTGGCAGGGGCATTTGCTCTGACAGAGCGATTGATGCAGGGTTCATTTCTAGAGCTGGACATGCCGACCTCGCTGCGTAGGAAAGATTCCATACAATTCTCTCTATGAACGCAATAGATACACCAATCGGAAGGAATTGCCGTCTTGTCTTTTCGGCAAGCTTGATTTAGATATAGTTTTGTCTCATTGCGAAGGATATCTGCTTTTTCCGGATTTCCGGGTAGTGGTAATCGGTGGAGAGAATAGATTTTATTCCATCCATCTCTTCGTACAAGTGCCTCAAATTCTTGATATGGATTCTTTCTTTCCACTTCAGAAACATCGACCGCAAACAATGCTGCACCAAAGTGCTTGCGCATATTCATGTGCTCGGAGTCATATGGTTTGACAAACAAACCACTGCCATTTGTAATAACTTCATGAACAAGGTAGTTCCTTGCTCTTGCTTTGAGGTCGAAGATCTCGGTCGCTTTCCAGAATTTGAAGAATGGCTCAAGTTTTTGTGCTTCCTGTTCCAAAATCTTGGACAGGTATTTCATGGCGTCAGAACGCTTGTGTTTGCCGACCCGTTTCCATACCGCTTCGATCAGCAGATTCTCAAAATACTTTTGATACAGGAAGTTGCCCTGTACGACCGGGCTGTTTTCCATTACATAATCCAAAAAGAAACGATACGGGCATAGGAACATGTCCATCATTTGGAATCGATCATACTTGATTCCTTTGGTAAGTTCTTGGTCAACAGAAATAGAGAACGGGGCAGGCTTGTTGACGCTTTCTAAAAGTTCAGCTTTAGGCTTCAATCCCAAGATGGTCAGCAATGCATAAGGCTCGGTTGTTTCATCTCCGTACTGCTTAACATAGCTGAGACGAGCATCACAGCGGTTGTAGCACAGGCCGTAGAAAAGAGCGTATCTGAGGAAGTTACTGCGTTCGCCCAGCGCTGTGTAGTAAACCTGAAACTGCAGGTCAATAGGAGAATAAGCAACACGAATAAACTCATCAGTCAGCGGCCACGGTAGCTGATCGTTGACGGTCATATTCATGTCACGGTCAGATACACAGGCAAAGTGGTAGACCTTGTGCTGCTCTCTTTCAAACTGGCGCTTGCTTTGCAGAATATCGCCATCAATCTGTTCGTAGTTCTTTACAATCCAGTCAACGCCTTGATCTTCGTCGTTCTTCTGTTTCAGATAGTAGTAGAGGCCCTCTTTCAAGTCTCGGAATGTTCCGGAAAAAGTGGACCGTTCTGGTTTAATCTTATCCAGACGCAGCTGAAGTGCAGTAATCAAAGCTCGCTCCTGCTCATTTGCAAGTGCCAATTCACGCTGCTTGAGGAACTCTTCAAGATTGTGGAAGTGCTTACCAAAGTTGATGAAGTCCTCGCGAGAATTGTCCAATGCGAAAAGGTATGTGGCTATCTCGTTAATCTCTTCGATAGCACGAATAAGGGCAAGCAAGTCCTTCTTGGTGACTTTGTACTTATTGTAGATAGACAGGTTTTTGAGCTCAGAAAGAGCATCATTGCCAGGGGTACCAGCCAGTTTGTCATAGTTCTTTGCATACCCCTCAACAATCTCGCGCTGAAACTCGTCATATGTAGTTACATTCTCAAAGAGAATCTCAACATTGTAGAAAGTTCGGAGCAGCACTTCGCCGGGGGCAACGCTTAGAATGTTAGAGGACAAGCACTCTTTGATAGCATTAACATCAAAGATAATCTTGCTATTCTCATAATCCCAAAGACGATAAATCGCAGAGAAGAACTGGCCAATAGGATAGGAGAGGAAATGGCGGTCTTTGGCATATTCGGGGTAATAGATTTTTAACAGCGTATGTACATCGCGATTTGCAGTATATACCTGCTCATCTAAATGCCGCAGAACAGCCGCATTACTCCACACATCATTGCCTCTTTCCATGACGCTACGCGATTCGGAATAGCGCTGAATGGCAGCATCAAAGTGGTTGGAAACAAAGTGCGCGTACTCGGTAATATTCGCGAACTCCATAAGCTGAACACTCTTGTACAGCTTATACCACTTTCTGAGCATGCCACTACCTACGGCATTTCTGTCCTCGCATATCTCACCAAGGGCACAAGCCAGAGCGTTGCTCGGATTCTGCATAGTGGGAGGTGTGTACTCGCGAACAACAGTATCGTGATGGATGGGCACTTCAAAGCACCCATAGATATCGTTCCAAGAGGAGTAAATCTTGGAATACTTCTTCTGATAATTGAACAGGAAAATGATGGTTATACCCATCTTTTCCATAGCAAGCAGGAGGCGGAGCTGCACCGGCGTAAACTGATGTACACCATGAACAACGATGCTGTCAAACGGCAGCTCCTTGGTTGCGCCAACCGCTCTTTCACAACGCTTTACTTCCTGTGGTGTTCCAGTACATTCTTCGACTTCCTTCTTGGCGAGCGAAACAACAATCTCCTTTAGTTTCTCGCGAGAAGGTGTTTGGGGAAAACGGAAGAGAGAGCTTTCCTGTGCCTTTTTGAGCATGTGAACAAAGAGCTTTTGCTCGGTATTGCCCTTACTTCCGTCAATAGCAGATGCGGAGATGTCAAGCTCAATAAACAGGCGTATAGCTTCGAGGAAATGATTCTGGTTCTGCTCTAAAGCCATGTGGAAAGGCTTGCTTATTCTGCGCTTCTCTAACAGCTGCTTGAAAGCAGAGGAAAAAGCGCTGTACTGCTGCACCCGAAGGCTAATATTGTCGGTCCACTGCATATAGACCTCTTCATGCTGGACAAGTTCATCCAGCGGGCAGATTAAGCCCTTGATACTATCGCCCAATACATCCTTGAGGCCATTGACAAGGGTTCGTGCACTGCAGAAGTGGGGCAAGGCAGAAATCTCACTCCAGAAATCCGCTTTATCTAACTTGTAAGGGTCTTCGTATGTGTAGATTTTAAACGGCATTTCTTAGACCTCCGTTTCTATGAGATTCTGCCAAGACAGATTATGCTTTCCTTGAATCTCAATCCAAGAGAAGGATCGAATTGATCTTGTCATAGCAACATAGAGGACACGAGCTTCCTCGCGGGCCTTTTCAGACTTCTCAATGATTTCATCATAGAAGTCGTTCTGGACGGTTTCGCCGGAATCGCCCACGCTCATGCTATATCCAATACGATATCTACCTTGATACTTGGTGGTGCTGATCTGCAACTGCGTCCTTTTGATGAAGTCCATAGATGCCGAGCAGAATGGCATGATTACATGACCATATTCAAGGCCTTTCGATTTGTGAACCGTAATACACTGAATAGCAGTTTCTTCCTCATTTTGGGCTGGGGTTCTGCTATCGACAGATACTTGCGAAACGATACTGTTATGAAGATGTTCCTGTAGCGTATTGATGGTGAGTCTGTCTACATTGCAGGCGTTGATAATCTGCTCAAATAGAAGGTCGACATTCAACTGATAATAGTGTTGTTTCCATGGGTCATTGCTGAAATGCTTCCACGGCTCGAGAGTGTTATAGACCTTGCGGATTGCTTGCAGAATAGGCTGCGTTCTGAGGCTGGCAACGATATATTCCCACTTGTTATTCTTATCAACGGTGTTCGCAAGCATCAGGTTCATGAAGTTGATAAGGTAATTGACTTGCTCTTTTTCGTCCGTCTTTGCTCTCCAGCCGCCGGTGCGAATCTTCATGCGAATTTCGTACAGATTGGATTTAGGAATGTCGAGATTAAAAAAGTTCGATGTTACGAGGTTGTACAAGTAGTCGGCCTCATCGAAATGTACCAGCGCGTTAACCAAAGTGAGCATATCAATGGCAGGCTGGGACATATACAAGTCACCGCCTGTGTTGGTGTGTACGCTAATTCCGAGTCGGGCACAATCTGTACGAATCATGTCAGCCTGCCAGTTTTCGCGAACAAGGATTGCAATGCTCTTTTCTTTTGCAGAGAGCTTCATGCCATGGCTCTCTTCATACTGGATACGCTTCTGAATGCGCTTGATTTCTTCAACAAGAATTGGGATGCGCATCTCTTCGCTTGTGGTGGGAAGCCTACGATAGAAACGATTTACACTGGTTAAATACTTGCCGTTATAATCCTGTGTTCCAATAAGCCTGTCCTTATCTTCATCATAAGTAAGAAGTTCGTCGTCCAGTTTCCCCCATTTGGTAAAGGACCGATCAAAGATATCAAGTAAATGCTTGTCGGTGCGGTAGTTCCGCTGCAGAGAGAACTCCAACCATTTATCGGGATTTTCTGCGATACCTAATTGGTCAAAGGCTTTTTCCTTTGCGCCACGGAAACGGTAAATACACTGCTTAATATCGCCTACAAGGAACAGCTTATAATCAAGAACCTGTGAAATACGCAGCAGAGACTCGATTTGAGAGTCATCGGTGTCCTGGAACTCATCGACGAACATAAACTGCTGGGCGTGTTTATCTTTTTTTAGTTCCCTGATTCTGCTTTCGCTTTCTGGATTGTTGATAAAACGATTGAGAACAGACATCATGGAACTAAGGTGAATTTTGTTGTCCTCAATGAGTTCCTCAAAGTATTCACGCTCCACGGCAGGAATTACACTCGCAAGAAGCTCATGCAGTTCGCCGTGAGATTCATTGTTCAGAAGGGTCCCGAAGTCTTGGGGTTCAATAGCTCCAATGTCTACACTCTTGTTGTGAAGTTTTCCGATAAAATCAAGGATGCTGTCACGGATAGCATAAACAGGCATACCCAGCTTGTCGGTATAGTTTTTGCCCTGCTCCATTTCTTTTTGATAAATATAGGCATCAAGCAAATCAGAGATCTTTTTACGGCGATAAAACTCGCTGGATGTAATACTTAAGTCAATTCCATATCCAAACGAAGTACCCATCTGAGCGATAAGGTTCTTGGCGTAGGAGTGAATGGTGCTTATCTGCATATGGTCAATCTGGGAGATCATCTGCAGATAATCGGGTTTTGAGGTTACCAGGTAGCAATTTTTGAAATATGCTTTGAGCTTTTCCTCCATTTGGTCGGCAGCTTCATTGGTGAATGTAATCATCACAATGCGGTCGGCCATCTTCTGCAGCGGGACATTTTGCGTATAGCAGATAAAGCCAATGCGAGAAATCATGGTATAGGTTTTTCCAGTACCGGCACCAGCACGAATGACAATATTCTTTTCGGGGGTTGCATGTTCAACTTGGTACTGCTCAAAGTTAAACTGGCTCTGCTCACTAAGCTTTTCGAGTATGCGTTTCTGGGCAGAACTGTAACTGCCATTTGGGATTGCGAAGGAAGTCGTATTCTTATCAAAGGGCGCACTCAATACACTCATGGAACAATGGAATCCCATGAACATATCCCCAACAGACTCAGCCAGAGGAATATGGCTTTTTTGCTCGTCAAATGCAATTTCGATGTTGTCGCGATTACGGACTAACCCCCTTTGCGTAAGGGCAGTATCAAGGGCTTTGATGACAGCAAGCATCTGTGCTTTCTTGGAGAAGACGCAGTACAGTTTGCAGCCGTGCAAATATTGAGCCACCATATCGTTGATGGTATTGCCGGACATCTGATCGAATTCGTTGAAATAGTAAAAGCGCGAATAGTCATACCGATGATAGGACGAGGCAAGTTCTTTTTCAATTTCGGATTCGCCATCTTCGTCAACATTGATATCCGTTTCAAACAGGTTACGGACCTCCAACATGGTTCTCCGGTCAAATGGATCTCTGTTCCAATGACAAACCTCACGGAGTGCTTGATCCAGCTTATTGAAAAAGGATGTGTTGTCTTTCAAATCCTCCTTGAGAATCGTAAACTTTTCTTCCATGACCACATCCAGCCGATGAGATTTGAAGAACGCCTTGGATACCTGTGGCAAACAGACCATTTGATATACAAGCGGGAACTTGCTGATATTCTGACGAATATGGCGCTCAATGGAAAAACGATATCCTCGGGCTTGCTTCTGCGGTGATGCAGATACCTCACCATCGTTGGTCTGAATAATCACTGAATCATTATTTTCAATGCGTAGTATATTCTCCTCGCGCCATCCTTTAAGTTCAACTACAAGGATTCCTTTTTCGGGCATAAGAATACAGACATCGAATTCTTTCCCGAAAAGCTGACGGTTCCAGTATATGATGTTGGTATCATCCAGGTATTCTGATGCCTTATTAATAAAAATCTGTTCGCCATAGTTGTTCGAATTGGAAGATCCCATCAGGCGTCCCATATCACAAACCTCTCGTTCTACTCTAATTCCGAAGCTGCATCACGAATCATTGATGCATATTGTCTTTTAGCTTCTTCAGGTCCTTTGATTCTGACCTTCCCGCCGAAGCCGAAAATCCAGCTGAAGAAGATATGGCTGACGGCCACACGGACGATCACGCGGAAGGTGCTCATATCGCAGGCGTAGATGGTTACATCTGTTCCGAAGCGGTCGATGATAGCATCGATCACGGAGTTGTCGCAGATCAGTTCCACCTCCTGATACTCGCTGCCGTACATCCGGAAGGTGGTCGCAAGAAAATCATCGACACCGAAGCCCGCCGGGACCGGTACGGCTTCCTCCGAAAGAATGTCAGGACGGGCGCTGATACGGTCCACACGGAAGATTCCGATGGCCTGATGCTTGTCCGAATAGCCCAGTACATAGTAATAATCGCCGTTCCAGATCAGACGATAGGGGCTGAAGATGTACCGTTCGCCGTCGTGGCGCAGCTTCTTCTGCTTTCGGATGTTGTAGGCAAAGTATTGGAAGCCAATCTTCTTTCTGGCATTGATGGCCTCATTGATTGCATCCACGATCAGCAAATCCTGTCGATTTTCCGACTTCACCCTTCCCTCCACGGAAGCGTTGCGCTTCAGTTCCTCGGCCTTATGCTGTCCGGCCAGCGTGACAATCTTAGAGACCATCTGCTCGCTGCGTTCTTTGGAGATGAACTTGGAGGACTGCACAGCATCGATCAGCAGCTTCAGCTCAGCGATTTCAAATTGACGGCTAATGAGGTTATAACGGTTCTGAGTGGACTTTACTTCTTGGATGTCCATTCCGAACTGCTGCAGAAGCTCAATGTCCGTCTTGATGGTCTGCCGGTGCGCCGGGATACCGTATTCCTCTTCGAGAATCTGCGCCAGCTGCATCGTGGTCAGATAGTGGCCTTCATCGGTGCGCTCATATAGAATCTTCGCCAGATATAGCGGGCGGAGCTTTGCATTGTTGTCCATTGGTTATACCTCACGCATACATGGTAGAATTACTGCTTAGTTTGTTTCATCCTCTACTACTTCCATCAAGTCTCCAATGTCACAATGGAACACCTTACACAATCGGAGCATGACAGACATGGAAACAAGGCGGTTATTGTTCAACTGGGTCATGGTATGGGACGACAGGTGCGCAGCCTTGGCCAGCTCGCCTTTTTTCATTTTGTTCTTGATTAGTAAAATCCAAAGTTTGTCATAACGAACCGACATAGGGATCCTCCTGTTAAAAATAGAATCTCTGAAAGCACTTATAATTGTACAGACTATATTCTATCATAAGGCTTCCAAAATCACAACAGAATCCGAACGAATTCTACAAAAGCAGCAGAGATGGTGTCGAATTTAGCCGTCACCTAAAAGCCTTCCGAGCCGTCTATCCGTGGAAAGGTAATACAGAAGGCTTGTACTCATACAGGATACGGAACTGGTGCAGGGACGGCCAGTGACGACCAACTGGTATCGATGCGAGGACTGCACGAGCTACCCGCACCGGTCTGCCTGCTGCCAGGCAAAGGATATTGCAAAGCCGAAGGAAGTCGTGCTGAAGAAGACTTTCTGGGGAATGCGGGCGGCATCTCAGGAGAACATTACAACAGAGCATGGTATTTACCTGAGGATGTGGCGTTCTATCCAGGTCGAGGGGGCGTTTGGACTGCTCAAAAATGACTTTGGTTTTCGCCGTTTCCTGACCAGAGGGAAAGCCAATATCCGGACTGAGCTTTTCTTCCTTGCACTGGCGTACGACCTCAAAAAGCTATGGATGAAGCGGGAAAACGGGCGGCTGAAAACGCATCTTTCTGAGATTGCAGTGGCGTAACCGCAAAAAACAGCTGGGTCATCCACATTGGGCGCTGATCTTGGAGTCAGGGTCAGCTTTGCTGCGTCCAAGTGCCTTGCAATTTTCACAGAATAGCAGCCCGCACAAACAAACGCGGGGGCAAAAGGTCTTTCTCTGACCTTTTGTCCCCGCGTCCTTTATGAACCTATTTTGCAACAGACCCCTTGGATTATTGTTTTGTATATGCACTACCTGACTCCGCAAAGAAATCGCTCAATGTGACTCCCAGCGCAACGCAGATACGCTCAATCGTGGGAACCCCCAACTGACTTCCGCGCATCTCAGCATTCTTCAAGGTTGAATATGATACATCACACAGCTGAGATAGCTTGAAAAGTGAGAGGTTACGCTCGTCAGCCAGCTGCATCACTCTTGCTATCGTATCCATATAATCCCCGCCTTTCTACATCCTATCCCGCCATTAATTCTAAAGGGAATGTAGTCCAATATTCTGTACTCAAAGAACTCGACCTACGACTTGAAATCTCGAGTCGGGCATGATCGCCTTGGGCTCGTATGCTTGATTATAGGACAACATCACGGGCTGCATGTGCAGGCAACCATAGCTGTCAGTGAATGCGTCCCTTTGTTGTTCATTTGGCTCCTGCTCACTGTACACCTTCAAGTAGCCATCGCCATCATAGACAAAGATGCCGACCTCTCCAACGGCCAAGGTCTCGCACTCCTCGACCCATACAATCTGACCGTCATGATAAACAGGCTCCATACTGTCGCCGGAAACCCGTACACCAAAATCAGCACCCTTTGGAACTGATTTTTCGGGAAAGCTAACCATCTCAAAGTTGCCCTCATCGAGAAATTCGCCGGTACCAGCGGATACCGCAAGATTACTCACAGGCATCTCTATGTACTTGAGAATGCTGACCACCTTTGGCTGCGGCTTATACTTCCCCGACGCAATCAGGTCATCCTTGTACTCCCTGACTTTTGCCAAGCCTGCATCATTGAGCACCGGTGTATGACTGCTGCAAAAATAAGAAACATCCACATCCAGATCAAGCGCATGACAGACAGCCACCAGCTGATAGGCGTTTGGTAAAGCACTGCCCTTTGCCCACTTATTGATGCCGCTGGGGGACATCGTTACCCCATACTGCCGCAAAAGTGCGCTGAAATCGACGAGGCTGAGGCCAGCCTTGCGGCGTGCTTCATCAATGCGGGCCCCAATAACATTTTCTTGACGCTCTGTCTCTGCATTATAGTTTGCGTGATTCGTTATCGGAAGAGAAAGAATTTTAGCTTTGCTCTTACTCATAATAGCAACCGCCTTTTCTGTTTATGGCTTCAGTATATAGTGGAAAAGACTCGCTGTCAATAGGAAATTGACTATTACTCTACAAATGCGACATTGACATAGATAAATAATCCGCTTATTATAGAGGCACACGAGCAAGATAAGAGGTGAAAACGCATGGATAATGAGCGTGTCATTCTACACAGCGACATGAACTCCTTCTACGCATCCGTTGAAATGATGCTTAACCCAGAACTCAAAGGAAAACCTGTCGCGGTGTGCGGATCAACCGAAGAACGTCATGGTATTGTCTTGGCCAAATCAGACTTGACCAAGAAAGCCGGCGTGAAAACGGGCATGGTGAATTGGGAAGCTCGGCAGCTTTGCCCAGGACTAATCGTTGTGCCGCCCCAGTACGATCAGTACCTCAAGTATTCTAAGCTGGCCCGTCAAATTTACCACCGATATACGGATCTTGTTGAGCCATATGGTATGGATGAATGCTGGCTTGATGTGACCGGTTCTGGTGTCTGCGGAACGGGCATGGAGATCGCCGAGGCAATCCGGCAGACAACAAAAGAGGAGCTTGGCCTGACGGTCAGCATCGGTGTGTCATTCAACAAGATTTTTGCCAAACTCGGGTCAGACATGCGAAAGCCGGATGCAATCACTGAAATCAAATGGGACAACTTCAAAGAGAAAATCTGGCCCCTCGATGCTGCAGAGCTACTTTATGTGGGCAGAGCCACAGAAAATAAGCTGGCTCAATACGGAATCCGCACCATCGGGGATTTGGCAAAGACTTCTCCGGATACACTGCGGCATATGCTGGGGATCAATGGTCTTAAGCTCTGGATGTATGCAAACGGAACGGATACTTCTCGTGTTATGCATAAGGACTTTGTCAGCCCCGTTAAGTCCATCGGGCACGGAATCACCTGTACTGCTGACCTGCAAACGCCGGAAGATGTGTTTCGCGTTATGCTGGAATTGAGTCAGGATGTTGGGCATCGGCTCCGCGTCCACGAGTTGATGGCCTGTGGTGTTCAAGTCTCCGTCCGGACAAATGACCTGTATGGCTCACAGTATCAGTGTAAGCTCCCATTCAGAACGCAGCTCCCCAACGAAATCGCTGGAGCAGGCTTTCATCTTCTTATGGAGCGGTATCGGTGGGATAAACCAATTCGAGCTGTCACGATTCGCGGTATTGATTTAGTATCGCAGAAAGAAGCAGAGCAACTCTCCATGTTCGTGGATCATCAGAAACGGGATCGCCGTATTCTTCTGGAGGACGCTGTCGAGGACATCCGAAGGAGATTTGGCAAACGCGCCATTTCCTATGCCATTCTTATGGGCGACTTAAAGATCCCCGATGACGACAGGCAGTTGGTGACCATGCCCGGACTTATGTATCAGTAACTACCGCCGACGGAAGGGAGAAACCGTTTGAGATGAAAATGCAATTTCATAAAGCTGTGGTGAAGGTATTAGTTATCGTAGCCACAGACCGAACCAAGACGCCTGTCTCTCTGACCTTTGAAGATGGGAAGGAATACTCTATCGACCGTGTCTGCAGCAGGCAGAGAGCAGCAGCAACGAAAGTCGGTGGAACAGGCATCCGTTATACAATTATGATTGGAGGAAGACAGACCTATCTCTTCGAAGACGAGGATCAGTGGTTTGTTGAAGCAAAGAACCTCCATATATAGGAGATATGCAATTGAAATATCTATCACGCAATGACCTCGAGACTATCAGTGGGAGAGTCATCGCAGCATATAAGAGACTTCCGGCTATATCTGACCAAGCGCCGGAGCGAGTAGATATCGACTTTCTATGCCAAGAGCTTCTGGGGCTTCGTATCGATTATGCTCGATTATCTCTGAACGGCGAAAAAATCGGCCTGACATCTTCTTGCGATATAGGCGTCGAGGTGTTCCCTGAAGATCCAAGCTCCACGGAAGAACAGTATTATATGCTTGATGGAAAAACCATTTTGATTGAAAGTGATCTCATGAAAGAGGGTGCCAATATAGGCCGCAGGAACTATACCGTTTCCCACGAGAGCTGTCACCATATTCTGAAAATGCTGTTTCCGCACGACTACGGAGCCCAAGCAAGTGGGCGTTCCGTTCACTGTTGTTATCGAAGCAACAGAGGAAATGGGGATTGGGAGGAGTGGCAGGTTGAAACACTGGCTGCCATGATTTTACTTCCGCCCGAATGTGTAGTTCGAAGCATGGAGCGATTCGGCCTTGGAACCCAGATGCGCCTTCTAAACCGAGTGTTTGCCCCTGCCGATTACAAGAAGTTCGAAGCGATGGCATCATTTATGGGGGCTTCTAAAACAGCACTGTCCATTCGAATGATGCAGCTTGGTCTTCTGAAAAGAAATGATCTTTCCGACCCTTATAGTTTGGTTCGAGTCGAAATGGATGAGGAGGACCGTATACTATGAAACCTAACTCGTATGAAATCAAAGTTGTAAAGCGTTGCCCGAAATGCGACTGGCGCATTTTTGATAAAGTGACTCCCACTTCGGGCATCATTGAGTTGAAGTGTCCCAACTGTCGAAAGATTGTTGAGATAGACCTGAGTTATCGTACCCCAATCCGCAGGAGAGCTACCTACTACCGAGCATCCTGCCATACTTACACATAAGAACAATCGACAACAGAATAAGAAAGCTGATTGCACCGAGCCACGGGTCCTTAGATTAGGAAGTCTATGAGACACCAAATTGCCGGGCATTGAGAAGAAAAGGTTACTGCAAAGTATACCTATCTTCTTGATGCCCGGCTTTTTTATGCTGTTGCCCCCTAATGGAGGTAACAATGCTAACCAGCCTTTGGGAACCCTATATCGCTCAATATCCTTGATCTCCGATTTTTTGAACCTCACCAAATTCAAAAAATCAAAAGGAGATCAAAAAATGTCTAAGAAAACTTATATCGTCGAGTCCTACGATCCCGCCACCCGCAAGATTGAGCGCGTTACGGTCACACACGAAGTATACAACGCCTATCGCCGCTCCGGATGGAATATTGCAGACAACAATCAGTCCTTTTTTAAGCACGAGATCCAGATGAGCAGTCTGATTGGTGGCGAAGACGGCGGTTATGACAATTTCCGAGAATTCATCGGCGACCCTGAAGCAGTGGACAATGCCGTTGCCGAGAGGATGCTCCTGGAGGCCCTTTACAAAGCATTGGACCAATTAAGCGAGAGTGACTGTGACTTGATCAGAGCTCTCTACTTTGAGGGCAAAACTCTCTCTGAGTATGGCGAAGAAAAGGGTTGTGCGATTTCCACGCTGAGCGAAAGACGGAAGCGTATTCTCCGCGACCTGAAAAAAGTATTGAAAAACTTTGCCGAATAACCCGAAATTATTTCTCACATCTTCCACTATACAAGTGAGAAGGAATTTACCTTCTTTCTTGTGAACATTGAAAACTGCATATCCGGCGACTGATAACGTCAGTCAGCGGGCCCCTGACGAGGGGGAACAGCGATGCGGCGGGTGCGCCAAGACCCACCTGTGCGGAGAGCTCCGCATAAAAGACGGCCTACTAAGGTGGCCGAGCGATCCCCACCCAGCCCAAAGCAGCTTTGGCAAGTTGTCTCGCAATGATACCGTTGACCTGTACTCACTGTCCAGCCACAGACTCAAGCAATGGGGGCAGCTCGGAGAGATCCTCGGAGGGGTGAGATTCCCGGAGGGTGGTGCCAGCCACTGGTCAGTCTAGCCGCCCACGATCCGGGGAGTAGTGTCGAATAGGATCATTAGTAAGTAAGAACACAAATGCGGCGGGAGCCGAGCCATGCCATGGGAAAGCAATATTCTTCCAACCAATGGACGGCTCCCGCCTTTTTGATGATAGAAATGTGAGGACAAAACTTGTCCTTAGGGAACCTCTGAATAAATAACCTTCATTCAGCGCCGAGCGAGA
>ERZ1036464.125-NODE-125-length-52959-cov-5.455939_pt1 | contig 52959 bp, 52 predicted proteins | sample MGYA00514230_ERZ1036464 | MGnify/ENA primary metagenome ERZ1036464 (study PRJEB33795, sample SAMN09464918) | human gut metagenome | isolation source: Bloodstream | host: Homo sapiens | place: USA: Stanford, California | collected 2016-06 ... | reverse complement strand
AATGGAAAAACTACTGCCTTTTTGGAAAATTGAGTTTGCCTTTTTATATAGTACATAAATTCGATTTTTGGAAAAAGAAGAAAATTTAGTGCCCCTTCAATTTTGCTTTTTGATGAAAAGAGATGAAAAACGTTGATGTGAAGCCATTTGTTTGACTATTTGAATGTTTAAGAAAAGGCACTTGTTTTTCCACAATTTTGGAAAATTGGTTTGCCCCCTAATTTTGTAATGTTTGATTTTCGGAAAAACAGGAAAAATAAGTGCCTCGGAAATAAGATTCGCAATGATTTTTACAGGAGGAAGTAAATGAGGAAACATGTAAACAAAGAACGATGCACTCGAATCCGCTTTGTAAAATGCAATGAAGTGTGTTTACTCTATGACAAAGTTCAACGTGCATATGCTGAACATATAGACAAGGACAAAGAGGTGAAGTCGTTTGAAGTTAATGTAATACTTGAGGGGAATGATACTGTTGTCAAAGGAGGATGGAATCCACCGGAAAAATACACAAGCGATTTTCTAATTTGCTTCCAAAACGGAAACAAAGCAATCCGTGAAGCAGTGTTTAGAAAACAACTTGATAAGCCGTCGATGATAGAGAAGTTGGAATACTCTCGGCGATATTGGTCGGCTCACGGTATCGATGATTGGGGAATTATTGTAGAGAAAGGACAGGGAGAGAATTGAAAGAAAAGGATTTGTTTTTGAATAAAGAAAATGAAATTGTTCGCTTACTTGTGCTTTTAAATACAGAGGCAATCGTGTTGAACTGTTCTCGTTTTCGAATGCCATATCGGATTTCGGTTGATGAATTGGAGGCTATGCATCCCATTTCATCAAATGCCTATACAGTTATCATAAATGAATATGATATGCCGGACTGGGCCATAAAGGAAAGGGACAGACGTTGGGCCTCAATTGAAGGACTTACATTTGAGGACGTAGTTGTGGATAAAATTTTACGAAATCGGCTTCTGTGTGAGAAATCAATTGAAAGTGGATATAGCCGTCGTACTCTCTCAACTTACTTGTGGAAATATTGGGTATACCAATCCAAAAATGGACTTTTGCCCAAAATCAGAGAGCAGCAAAAAGAAAACAATACCGAAGATGAGAAAAATTTTCGTTGGGCATTAAATAAGTTCTATTACACTTCGCAGAAACAGACACTTCAAATGGCATATAAAATGATGTTGCGTGAAAAATATTGTGATACAAGAGGGATACTTGAAGAATATTTTCCTTCATATTGGCAATTCAGATATTATTTCCGTCAACATCGTAATCCAATCAATGAAATCATCAGCCGAGAAGGGCTACGGGCATATCAGCGCAATTATCGGCCTTTTACAGGTTCTACACAAGATTATGTTCAAACCATAGGGACATTTATGACTGATGCCACAGAAGCTGACTTGTATATTGTGTCTAAATTAACACGTAAACCAATAGGGCGGCCTATTATTTACACAATGGTAGATACATATTCTCACTTGATTACAGGTATCTATGTTGGTTTGGATAATGGTAGTGATGCATTAAGAATGTTGATTCTGAATGTTTGTCAGAATAAAAAAGAGTTCTGTCATATGAAGGGAATTGAGATTAAAGACTATGAATGGCCGGCACAACATTTGCCGAAAAAAATTATGACAGACCGAGGAAGCGAGTTTATGGGTGGGCCACTTGAAAATCTCTGTGAAAGTTTTGGGATTGAGGTCGAGAATTTACCTGCATATAGACCGGACTTAAAAGGTGTAGTCGAAAAACTCTTTGATTTGATTCAAAATTCATATAAACCGCTACTAAAAGGAAAAGGCGTTATTGAGCCGGATTTTCAAGAACGTGGGGCGCCTGATTATCGGAGACAAAGTACAGTCGACCTGGAGCAGTTTACACAAATAGTTTTGAAGTGTGTGATTTACTTGAACACACGACAAATCATAAGTGGGTTCAAAAGAACTCCAGATATGATTGAAATGGAAATTCCTGCACGGCCTGCAGATATTTGGCTTTTTTGCCAAAAGCAGAAAGAGGCTTCAATTATTAGTATTGATACAAAAAAATTGATGTTTGCCTTACTTCCTCGCACTGTAGGTAAAATGACACAAAGAGGCCTTGAGGCCTTTGGCGTTTGTTATGATAATGTTGCATTTAAACAACGCTTTGTCTCAGCCGGTTTAAAAGGAAGAGAGTGTGTGCGTGTATCATATAATCCAATGGACATTGGAAGAGTGTGGCTTTATGAAAGGGGAGATTATCACGAATTTATATTGACCGCAAAGCAGTATAGAGGACATAGCCTTGATGAACTTATTGATGTGCGCAAAAAAGAAAAACAAAAATATGATGATTTGCGTTTGGAAACCTTGCAAGCTGAATTGGATTTGATAAAAGATATTACAGAAATTGCAAATGAAGCAACTGGCGTGAAAGAAGTGGGGACAAGACTTGGAGAGAAAATCAGGCGGAACCGGGAAACAGCTATTTCAGAAAGCGACGAGGATATATATTCACTTATGAGAGAACTACAAGAAAGTGAGTGGAATGAACAATGAAAGCTATATATCAGGCTGCGGATAATCCTTTGTATAAGAATAATCCTTTTGTTGAGGCATTACCTCCAATGCTTACTGGTAGGTCATTGATTTCGAGGCTTTCTTCCTTTCCGGCCTATTCAGACGAGGACCGAGATAAATCGCCAGGGATACGAATTCAACTTCTTTCCAATCTGTATGAATTTTATCAGCCTCTTCCAATGACAGTAGAGCTGTATACACAAATATATACCAGTATGCAAATGGGATTTGGACGACAATGTGGTGTTGAAGGAAGAAAAGCGCTTATTGATGGATACAAAAGTATGATTGGAAATGAAACATCGTTTTCAGCAGGGGGAGGGGATAGTTTTGCGTTTGTGGGCGCGTCGGGTCTTGGAAAATCCACAGCTTTGAATCATGTTTTATCTTTATTTCCAAAAGTAATTGAGCATGAGGAATATAACGGCGATAAAATGTTCTGTAAACAAATTCCCTATATTATGGTACAGACTCCGCATGACTGCTCTGTTAAATCGATGTGTTTGGATATATTGGTGAAAATTGATGAGCTTATAGGAAGCGAATATTCTCTACCATTTATGCAACCATATCGCTTTTCTACAGATGTTTTGTTAAACCGGATTGCTCAAATTTCACGTTGCCATCATTTAGGGGTTTTGATTGTTGATGAAGTTCAAAACCTTGTCTATGGAAATGGGGCATTGGGTATCCGGCTGCTCAATTTTCTGGTTCAACTTGTCAATTCGTGCTCTATGTGTGTGTGTTTGGTAGGTACTCCGCGCATATATGAATTACTTAATAAGGAATTCAGAGCGGCCCGACGTGCGACTGGCCTTGTATATGAACGCCTTGAAAACGGTCCGGAATTTCGAATATTGATAAATGGCTTATGGCATTATCAATATACGCGTTATACATCTGAACTTACACCTGAAATACAGCAGTGGCTTTATCGTAAAAGTAGAGGGATACCAGATATACTTGTGAAAATTATTTACCAAAGCCAAAAAACAGCTATCTTAAGCGGTCGCGAGAAAATTGATGTGTCTGCACTTGAAACAGCATATCGGAAAAATTTTGCATTTCTCAGTGGTTTTCTAGAGGAACTGGATAGTAAAAATTCTGCTGGAAAAGAAGCGAACGATATTGATTACAGGTGTACGGAAACTCTTCAAGCTGAGAAAAAAATCAAAATATCTCACGATTTAAGGACTCTTTCAAAACGAGCAAAAAGACAGGGGAAGAGGGGGGATTACGGGTTGGTTGAGTATATTAAGGGAGAAGTGGAAATATGTTGAGTTTTTTTCCTGCACCATACCCCGATGAATTGTGGTATTCAGTTTTGAGCAGATACTTTGCGTATTCAGGATATTTTGCGAAGTGTAGGAATAATAGCGTGAATAGGGATTTGCTGGGGAATAGGATGAGACGCTATGTTCCGTTTTATGGGACTAATTTAAATAACTTTTTAACTCAGCTGCCCAATAATTTCATTACTGCAGACGAAATTATTCTTCAACATACGTTATACCCATACTATGCGCGCTTTTTTGATGCTAGTCGAAAAGAAAATGCACTACAAACGATGTTGGGAGAGGGAAAACAACATAGCAGTCTTATGCTTTTAATGGGAAACGAGCAAACGAAAACAAAACACGACAAATATTTGAGATATTGCACATTTTGTTCGCAGGAAGATATGGAACAGTATGGAGAGACATATTGGCATAGAATCCACCAAATTGACGATTTGAGAATTTGCCCTAAACATAATGTATTTTTGAATAACTCGCATTTTTTGACAATAAGTTCAAAAAAACTATGTCCACCGATATATGAAATAGAGGAAGCGGATACAACATCAGTTTCTCCGGAGGAACTGAATTTTGCAAAATTATCTATGGATGTTTTAAATGCACCAATCGATTCTTTTACACATTGTGTGAGAGATGTTTTTGGATATGCGCTTCTTCGAAAGGGATATGTGAAACCGAACGGCAGAAAAACCGCTCTTACCCGATTATATAGCGATTTCTGTGAGTTTAAAGAAAAAACAGACACAGGTAAAGGTGCGTTGGGAGGAATTGATTCTGTAATGGATATATCAAATATTTTATGTGGTAAGAGAGCAATGGGGGCAACATTATTTTTAGCGAGTTTTTTGGATATGAATGTGCATGATATTGTTTTTCATCCATCTGAATCACTGCGTCAAAGATGGGACAGGGAATTTGTTGAATTGCTTTTGGCAGGGGAAACAGAAAATGATATTGCCCTGAAATTTGGAATGTCAAAAAAGGATATAAGAGTGAATCGAAAAAGGCTAAATCAGTGAATTCACTGATTTTGAAAAGAGGGATAAGACGGCGAGCAAGCGGAATGATGAGAGATTTACCATGACAGAAAGTACAGTTTACAAGGGACTACACAGAGTAGGTATCTGACGGGAGGGGTTCCGCCCGTCAGATTTTCCATGTGATATTCAAGCTGTCGCTTGTGGCGGCTATGGTGGTAATCATCAAATCCACCACCCGCCGCTTGTCGTCAAAGGATACATCCTCCCAAGTGTCAAGGTAGCCGGAAATCTGGCTGACCTGTTCCGGGCTAATGGCTTCCACCGTCAGCTCCGCTATCCTCGCCAGAAGTTCCTGCTTGTGTCCGTCCAGTTCCGCTATCTTCACATTCACATATCGCCGCATTATGGATACTATGTCGAGCAACGAAGAACTCGTTGAACGCCGCAAAAAGGAAAAGAAAAGCCCTACAAAAGTTGCGCAAATTGCAGACGCGGACGCTTTGGATAAGACGTACAGTGCGCTGTTAAGTGAGCTTGTTTTATCTAAGGAACATCGCCGAGACCTGCTAAAGCGTGGCTTATCTTCCAAGGATATCGATGTGATGGGGTTCCGTTCAATCCCCCAAACGGGGCTGAACATTATTGCAGCGCATCTATATCACAGTGGCTGCCAGATTGAAGGTATCCCTGGTTTTTATTTTGAGAACCAGGAACCTCGAATGGCTTGTTTCGGGAGCGGTTATTTCATCCCATATAGAAACCAAGGCGGAAAGATTGTTGGGCTACAAATTCGGTATGATGTCGAAATCAAGCCCGAAATGTCTGCAGAAGAAATCCATGATGCAAAGAAGAGGCGGTATCGTTGGCTCACGTCTTCTTTTAAACAAGGTGGTACTGCTGCAGCTAACATCCCTTTTTATGGCTTGCCTGGGCAAGAAGTCAAGGAAGTTGCTTATACCACCGAAGGTGGCCTGAAAGCAGCAACGGCGTCGTCGTTGAGTGGAGGCTGGTTCACGGCAATCCCTGGGGTCAATTGTTTTGATGCGTGGGAAGTTCTACTATCTTACCTCAAGGAACAAGGGGTAAAAACTCTTGTGGATGCATTTGACTCAGACCGGGCGACCAACGAACAGGTGGCCGCGAATATCAAAAAGCTGTATGAAATTGCCGCAGACTATGGCTTTAAAATGCAGCCTTGGGATTGGGGAACCGAATTCAAAGGATGTGACGATTATCTGCTGGCTCAAAAGAAAAAGAAGAGCCGGCGTCCTACTCCTCCTCGGGGAAGGGTCACAACAGCAAATAAATCTCTTTGAGACATTTTTGAATTTACATCATAAAATTATAGGAGGCTATATTATGACAGGCTTTTTGAAAAAACTGGCTGATACTGTTGGGTTATGTTCTTTAAACCCACAGACAGAGGTTTGCGTTTTCATAGACGGTGGCCAGGTCATGGTCGCTGTCCCAGAATGTTGCTCAGAACCGATGGATATTGGCGTTCTTATGAGCGCCAATGAACTGGAAGAAACGCTTTCCAGTTTTGAACGCGATGATTCCGGCAGCTATATGCGCAATCTCAACATCAGCGATATGACGCTTTGCGATGACGGCTGCGTCATTTTATATGGCGCACCTATGGCTGCGTTTTTTTAGAACCAATACTAAGGCCCCGCTTTGTGCGGGGTCTTATTGTTTTATAAATAACTATAAATTGTCTTAAAGTATAATATATGGTATAATTAAAATATAATGAGAGGGTGATAGATTGGAACTTATAATCGCTGAAAAACCCGATATCGCCAAAGCAGTATCTAAGGTTTTGCCTGGGGCAGCTGCTTGGAAGAATGGATTTATTGCGCAAGGAGATTATTGCATCACTTGGTGCTATGGGCATCTTCTTACGTTGAAAGACCCGGAAGATTATGGGGAAGAATATAGCCGTGAAAATACACCTAACGACAAACTACCCATTTTCTTTAAGGATTGGGAGATGAAGGTGGCAGACAAAGGGCCTGCCTTACTTAAAAACGGGAAAAACGCACCGAACAAAGCGGAACAAGTAAAGGTTATTGGCAATCTTTTGCATAAGGCAAACCTCGTAATCATTGCTGGGGACGTTGATGATGAGGGACAGCTGCTGGTAGAGGAGTTATTGGAGTGGCATCGGTACTCCGGCCCGGTCAAGCGGCTTGATACAGGAGCCTTAAACGAAGCGAGTATGAAGAAAGCCATGGCCAACTTAATGGATAATGGGCCGTGGCATCTTCGGGCTGTTTCCGCTCGGGCAAGGAGCGTTGCGGATTTTGCGCTGGGAATCAACGGGTCTCGGTTTTTCAGCAATACGTATCATGCCAACCTTTCTGTCGGCCGAGTACAAACCGCCGCTCTTGGGCTGGTTGTAGCTCGTGATGCCTTAATTGAGAACCATCAAATCCAAAAATACTATCTTTTGGATATGGATGCCAACTTACAGGAAAAAGGAATCCATAGTGTCCGTTTTGCCCCAGCGGAGGATAACCCCAATCTGGTTGATGGGAAGGTTATTGACCGCACATATCTTGAGAAAATAGGACGGGGAGTCCAAGGGAAACAATTTGAGGCCATCGTTAGCAAGGAGCCGATGAGCGAGGTCCCGCCTTTGCCGTTCAGCATAAGTGCGCTGAAGACATATTGCTCTGACAAATTTAATATCGCTCCAGAAGAAATACTCCGGATTACACAGTCCTTGCGCATGAACTACGGGGGGCTGATAACCTACAACCGGTCAGAATGTCGATACCTCCCCGAAAATATGCATGCAGAGGCGCCGAGTGTTATTGCGACAGTTCAAGCTAACCTTGGGGCAAAGTGGAATTTTCCTGGATTGGATGCAGGGCTTCATTCAAAAGCGTTCAGCGACAAAAATGTCGGGGTCCATCATGCCATTATTCCCACGACCCAACGCGCAGATATCAGCAAGCTGACAGAGAATGAACAAAAGGTGTACCGTGCAATTTGCGGATATTATATGGTGCAGTTTATGCCTCCAGCAAAGAAGGAAAGAACGCGATTGGTAATCAATGGAAACGGAGGCAATTCATTTGGGGCCACTTCCATAAAGCTCCTTTCAAAGGGCTTTAAGCTTGTTATGGATACTGGGTCTGATTCACAAACCGCTCTTTCGGATGTCCCGGAGGGGAAGTATCCCTGTACGCTTTCCAACCCCAACATCTTGGAAAAAGAAACGAAGCCCCCAAAACGCTATACAGATTCTTCCCTGGAAGAGGATATGAAGAGTGTGGCGAAGTATGTTACTGACCCGGAAGCAAAGCGGCTTTTGCTCCTGAAAGATAAGGACAGCAAGGAGGAACACGGTTCTATTGGAACCGCAGCAACCCGTTCTGCCATCATCAATGTCCTAAAAAAACGCGGTTTTTTGAAGAATGAGGGCAAACAAGTTCTCTCAACGGAACTGGGCCGTGAGTTTTACAGGATTCTTCCCGATGAAATCCGGAAACCTGATTTGACAGCAAAATGGTGGGCGATTCAACAGGATATACAGGAAGGGGCAGCCACCCCAGAAGTGCTATATAAGGATGTGCTTGATGCTTATCGGCGAGTAGTGGCGCAAAATTATCCTTCTATCGGCTTATCTGCGTTGTCGAATCAAGACAGCCGGCCGACTGTCGGGGTTTGTCCGCGTTGCGGCAAAGCCGTCATTGAAACAGCCAAAAGCTTTAGCTGCTCGGGATACAAAGAGGGGTGTTCATTTTCAATTTGGAAAGAAGGAAAGTATGGGGCTCATAAAGCCCTGGCGGCCAGTAAAAAAACTGTTACCGCAGCAATGGCCAAGAAACTTCTTGATAAACAGAAGGTACTTGTGTGTGGGTTGATGTCTGAACGCACTGGGAATAAGTATGATGCGTATATTGTGATGCAGGATACAGGGACCGGGGTGTTCCTTAATCTTGATTTTGAAGGAGTGCCAAAAAAGAAAAAATGAATCTGAATACACTGAAGGAAAAAGCCATAGAGCAAGCGAAAGTAACGGGGAAGAGCATTCTGAAGGGGTTCGGCGAGTTCTTAAAGTACAGCATCTCTACAGCGCTTGTCGTTGTAATTTTAACCCAAGTCTTCATTCTTGTTGCTGTTGTCCCGACGGGGTCAATGGACCCCACTGTCCCAGCTGACAGCATTATGCTGTGCCTGCGCACCGATTATTGGAACAATGACCCTCAACGTGGGGATATCATCGTATTTAAGCGCAGCCTTGAATCGGACAAAACAGTATATACAAAGCGGGTCGTTGGCCTTCCTGGTGATACAGTTGAAATCAGGGGCGGGGACACATATATCAACGGCCTTTTTTATGATGAACCTTGGTTGGCACAAGAGACGGAGGAACTCGATTTTGGGCCATATGAGGTTCCGGAAGGGCAATATTTTTGTATGGGAGACAATCGGAACCGTTCGACGGATTGCCGGTACTGGCCTGAACATTTTGTAGATAGGGATAAGGTTCTTGCCCGGGGTCGAATCGCAATAACATCCAAAGGATTTAAGAAGTTGAGTCTGCCAGAAAGGAAGGTGTGATTGGGGTGAAGAAACAGGTTTTATGGAAAAGCTGTGGCTATAGCCCTTTTTTGGGTATTCCATTAAAAAAGCATCAGTATGTTCTGTATGAAGATTCCATTATCCTAACTTTATAGAACATCTCAGAAATGCAGTAGCTCACCCCCAAGGAATGGAGATTGTTTCCGAGAAAGGCGAAATAAAAAGTATAAAGTTGGTCGATAAAAGCCCTAAAACGAATAAAAAGTTTAGGCTCACAATTGAGGTTAATGAATTAAAGGATTTTGCAATGGAGTTTTGCCAAGTTATGATTTCGCATTTGGATAGCCTGAAAGAGATGTGATTTATTTAAGTGGCGGACTTTAAAGGCTGTGTAAGCTACCCAGCTCTTTTGGCAGCGGTAACCTGTAAAAACTTTTTGCTTCAAGTATCGAGCCAAACGAACTGCTATATCATACAGATAGAATAATGCCCTAAGTCCAAAACGTCAGTTTAGCTGAGATTTTGGGCTTGATTCAGATAAAAATGGCCTTTTCAGTACTTGAATATGCGGTAAAGAAGGATATGTTGTATGTGGAATTCTATTTGCTCTCGATTCCACACTACTCTCGATAAGAACCAAATATACTCTCAAGCATATTTTTCGTTGTGGAGTGAGGATGCTTTTCAAAATGATATCTTCGCTGAATTGCGATGGGATAAGAATCGTAACCTTCCCATTCTTTTGCATTCAACGATGGGACTGCGCCAGTTGTATAAAATCCTTTTGGAAAAAGCAAAAGAAGTTGGAATAAAACAATTCTCCGACGTTTTGCAGTATATTGACTGGAGATACTTTCTTCGTGCGCAATACATCTCAAAAGCCCAGTTTGAGTTTATTCAGACAAAACTATATGATTTGGAAGGAGTCGAATTAGCCAGTAAAAGTTTCGGGCGAGATGGAAATTGGGTCACAGCCCAAAGCTATATTGGCAAAGGCGCTGTCTTCAAATATTGGGGTGAGCCGCCGGCCGGGTATTCAGCATTAGAAGCTATAGTTTCCCTACTGGCAGAGTATTTGCCCAAAACGGATAGGGATATATTGCAGACTCCAAAAGGAGTGGAACTGGCCAAAGCTTTTTTCTTGAAAGAGGAAACGGAACAACAGCGCCGTACGGAGGCTTTGGCTGCTGAGTTGGCGGCATATTTCGGATAATTCTAACTTGAATAATTCGCCGCCGCGTTCTCGCGACTTTAGTCGTGGGAGGCTCACAAGGTATACTACAGGACTACTTGCACGAAGAAAATAGGGATGCTATAATTGAACCAAAGAAAAGCGGAGAAAACTCCGGGAAAGGAATTTATTATGACAGCTTCTGTGCGTCGTTATGAAGAGCGCTACGAACGCTATGCTTACGAGTATAGCTATATTTCGTGCGCTTTCTTGAAAGACGGATGACAGATGCTGGGTATCATAAATTCCCTCTGGTGTCAAACTAACCGCTTGCTTTCAGAAAGCAGGCGGTTTTTGTTTTATATCGGAGGAAAAAAGATGAAATTCCCAATTGTAGACCCGGTCCGGACAGGACAGAACATTCGAACGCTGCGGAAAAATGCAGGCATCAGCATTAAGGATTTGCAAAACATGTTGGGTTTTGGGACACCTCAAGCCATTTACAAATGGCAGAGAGGAGACACACTACCTACAATCGACAATTTAGTGGTGCTGTCGTCCGTCTTTGGAGTAAAAATTGATGACATTTTGGCCGTTGGTTAATCTCGGCGGCCTTTATATGGCCCCTTAGTCAAGTTAGTTTAAGACGCCGGCCTCTCAAGCCGGAATCGCTGGGTTCAAGTCCCGCAGGGGTCACCAATATTGAGATTGATGCAAAATAGAACTCCGAAATTTGCATTCTTAATAGCAAATATTAAAAGTATACTTTGAATATTTGTGCTTAAAACCGCGACCGGCGGTATATCCGGTGATATATGGGTCGGTAGGCCAGCGGCGAAGCCAGCTGACTGTAAATCAGCCACATCAGAAACATCGAAGGTTCGAGTCCTTCCCGGCCCACCATATATGGCGCCATAGACGAATTGGTCAAGTCATCACCCTTTCAAGGTGAAGAGTATGGGTTCGAGCCCCATTGGCGTCACCAATTTGCACAGGCCTCAAGCAATTGATTGGGGCCTGTGTTTTTGTATGCAAATCGACTTATAATCAAAATTGTGGTATAATTAAAATATAATCCAATTGTATTTGATGCAAATTCATGGATTCTAAACGAGGTGTTTTTTTGTGACGGTTAAGAAAAAAACGTTATACGGTGTTCTGGCGGTAACGCTTATTTTTGTTTTAGTGGCTGGTATGAGCTGGTGGCAATTTGGGAAGTCCCTTGTTGACAAAGGAGAACTGGCAACTTCGTCCAGCCACAGTTTGAGCAACTCACATAATGATGCTGACATCGGCCTGGAGCCTCCCGTTCAGCAGGACACGGTTGTTTCTGATAAAGGGACCTTATCTCCAGATGAACAGACGGAGGCTATCCTTGGGCTATATGAAATTGATTTTTCTGATGTTAAGGAGCCGCTTGACTTACTGGAGAATGAGCAGTTCATGGAGCAGATGAAAAAAGCGGGATTGTCTGAAGATGAGATTAAGAAAGAACTGGATTATCTACAGGAGCAATATGATAAGGAAGGCTAAGGTATTGGTATGTTCCATCTTCAACGAATTAACGCAGAACTTCATTTTCTGATACTTTTGCTTTCCTCCCCAAAATGATTTATTTAAAATTCTAAATATGTTGTTTTTTATACTAAAAAATGGTATAATTAAAACATAGAAAAGGGGGCTTCCTTTTTTATAATCATGTGGGCGGGGCGTCGCCCACTGTGGAGGGGCAGTAAGACTGGGCCAGCCAGCTGCCCTGGCGAAGCAGAATCCCACGGTGTTCTTACCGTGGAAGTACGTCAAATACGTGTAAAACGAGATATGAATGGAGGTATATTTTTACACATGAAAAAGGTTCTTGCACTTGTTCTTGCGGCAGTAATGGCCGTAGGTCTGACGGCATGCGGGGTGAATATCACTCAGATGAGTCTACCTGAGACCATGGAAGTAAAAGTGGGTGAGACCATCGACGCGGTGGCTACCTTTACAGCGGAGGATGAAAGCGCAGATGCCGAAAAGCTGGCGGCTGCGGCTGAGAAGCTCGACCTGGTTTGGTCCACAAGTGATGAGGCTGTTGCTACTGTTGATGAAAACGGCGTGATTACGGGTGTCTCCGGTGGTGAAGTGAACATCACTGTCGCAACCAAGGACGGCAAAATGAGCGCCTCTACTACCGTGAAAGTGCTGATTCCCGCTGAGGATTTTGAACTGGAAGACATTGTTCTTACTACTATTGATAAGGACATCGAGCCTGAGCTGGTTCTTCTGCCCGAGGGGTCTGTGGCTGACGCTATTGAGTATGTTTCCGCAGATGAGGCAGTTCTTGCTGTGATTGATGGCAAGCTCACTGCGGTGGCTGCCGGCGAGACTGAACTGCAGGTCTCCGTGGACGGCGTTGAGAAGAGCATTAAAGTCACTGTCCAACAGGCACCTGTCGAACTGAGCGGCGAGGATGTTCATGTCCAGATTGGCAAGACTGCTAAGATGGCAATTGCAACCGGATTTGAGGGGAATGTTGAGGTAGGCACGGAGTTCACCTACAAGTCGAACGATGAAGCAGTTGCGACCGTCGATGAGAATGGCGTAATCACTGGTGTTGAAGTCGGTGAGACTACCATCACTGTTGAGAATGAACTTGGCCAGACCTGCGAGGTCCGAGTCATTGTTGAAAAGACCTCTTCTGGACGTCCCAGCGGCACTGCCACTGGGAACGTAAGCGGTGGAAATGGCGGTAGCACAGGAACTGCCGGCGGTGGGACGAATACGCAGACGCAGCCTTCTGGCGGCGGCACAGCGCCCACTCAGCCGAGCACGCCTGACCCGGCGCCCCAGCCCAGTAATCCCGACCCGGCGCCTCAGCCTCCTGCAGATAATGGGGTCGTAAGCGGTGGCGGTGCTGGTGTTGGGCAGGACGGTAATCTTATCATTGGTGGTGGTGGCGTAGACCAGGGTGATGGGGGCGGCAATGCGACACCAAATGAGCCGCCTGCTCCTTCTGAAGGATTTTAAAGGAGGAAATTTGGTAAATTGGGTTTTGGGGACAGATATAGTTGCCTTTCCCTTTTTGCCCCTTCAAAAAGATATTATTCGAGGCCGGGGAACAGTTGTTTCCCGGCTTTCTTTATGCCTTTATTCTATTAAATTGCAAAATAGTGTTAATTAAATACATTTTATTATTTAAATTTTTGTTGTTGGACTACTCAGAATTTGATATAATAAAAATATAGAGGTGATGAAGTGAAAAGGAAAATCCTTCAGGAGTTGATAGACTGGAAGAATAAAGACAACCGAGCGCCTTTACTTCTGTATGGGGCACGGCAGGTAGGAAAAACATATATCGCATTGGAGTTTGGCAGAGATTATTTTGGGAACACCATATATCTCAATTTTGAGGACTCCCAGGGCCTTGCTGCGATTTTTGAAAGGGATTTCGATATCCCACGTATCCTCAGAGAGATTTCTGCAAAGACAGGAGAAAGCATCATCCCAGGACAGACGCTTCTCATCTTTGATGAGATTCAGGCATGTGAAAGGGCGTTGACCTCGCTAAAGTATTTCTGTGAGAAAGCACCGGAATATCATGTTATTGGAGCAGGGAGTCTGCTTGGCATTGCGGTGAATAGAAACCAATACTCTTTCCCGGTCGGGAAGGTTGAAATCAAAACAATGCTGCCCTTGGATTTTGAAGAATTTCTCACGGCAATCGGAAAAGACAAGATGGCTGAGCTTATCCGAAAGTCATACGAAGAGTTTATTGAGTTCTCTCTCCATGAAGATGCTATGGAATTATATCGTCGGTATCTCATTATTGGCGGTATGCCCAAAGCAGTTCAGGACTATATCGATACACGCGATTTCAATTTTGTTATGTCTACGCAAAAAACATTGAACGACTCTTACATTGCGGATATGGCAAAGTATTCTTCTGCGGGGGAAACGACAAGGACGCTGGCGGCATGGAACAGTATCCCGGCACAGCTTGCAAAAGAAAACAAGAAGTTCCAATATAAGGTCATTAAGTCCGGAGCAAGGGCGTATGACTATGCGCCGGCGATTGATTGGCTCAATGCGGCCGGAATGATAAACCGGTGTGAACTTGTGCGGGAGGGGAAGCTCCCCTTGTCAGCGTATGTGGATTCTGGCTCCCTCAAAGTCTATATGATGGATACTGGATTGCTTTGTTCTAAATCTGAAGTGCCTCCCATCGCGATTTTGTCCAGCACCCCTGCGATTGATGGGTTTAAAGGGGCTTTAACTGAAAACTATGTTATGCAATCCCTTGTAGCCAATGGAATTACACCATTTTATTGGACATCTGGTTCATCGGCCGAGGTGGATTTTGTGTTTCAGGATAACAATGGGTGTATTATTCCTGTTGAAGTAAAATCGGCCGAACATGTAAGGTCGAGAAGCTTGCGAAAGTTTATTGAGGAATATTCGTCACCGTTTGCATACAGGATATCTGGGAAGAATTTTGGAAGTGAAAATGGAATACGCAGCGTACCGCTCTACGCCGCCTTTTGCATTGAAAAATAGTGGATTTGAGGCCAGATACAGTTTAATATGTGTTCTTTTTCGCAAATAGACAAGACCCGGGTAGCAATTGCTTCCCGGGTCTTTGAAAATGGCTAGACCTACTTCTTTAGCTGTGAGAATTTGGCATTTTGCTACTTTGAACAAAATGGTTCCACTGAATCCATAATCGTTGAGTATGCTTTTTACATGTGCTATACTAAAAAAAGGAAAATATGAAAAAGGGGAGAGGATATGGATATTCCTAATATTTGGATGCGTATACTGAATCGATTCAGAAATCACAAAAAAGAAAAAGCTTTGGTTTTTGTCGATTATGAACATTGGTTTTTTAGCTACAAGAATTTATTTGGAATTAAGCCTAATATAAAGGAATGGTATGACAGTATTTGTAGTCGGTTCCAAATCGAAGAAGCGTTCTTCTTTGCTGATTTCACTGGCATCGCTGTACTTAGGGATGAACCAGGACACATTCGTGCAGTAAGTGATTCCATTATTGAGACTGGCAATTTTGTTGGAAGAAACAAAAAAGATATGTCGGATTTTGTGATGCTCGATTATATTTATCGTAAGGCAATGGAGTGTCCGAATGTCAAATATTTTGTTTTGTTTACTGGGGATGGTCATTTTCAAAGTGTTGCCAAATTTCTTCGGAACAAATGTGGAAAAAAGGTTATTCAATATGGTGTAAAGGGTTGCTGTTCAAAACAGCTTTGTGATGCGGTGTTGGAACATTATTCCGTTCCGTCGGAGGACATTAAACCTTCTGTTTACTATCCAATGATTGTTAAACGTTTGGACTGGGCTGCTGAACATCCAGAAGCTATTGTCACATTTATGAACACCGTACGTTATGTTTCACAGAAGAATGAAGTTTCTGAGGCAATCGTAATTCAAGCATTAAATCAGATGTTGGAAAGCGGTCTCATTTGTAAAAAACGCAAGCGAATTGATTTTAATGATTCTGTATTGGTATTGTCAGCTAACTGGGACAAATTGCAAGAATGTGGTTTGTGGTCGCCCAGAACATAAGAATAGGTGAATTCCCCCCGGCAAACGCTACCGCTTTTGGACGGGGGCTTTGTTTCCAAGAGCATAGAAAATTAAAAAAGATGAAGCATTGTTGGCACAAGATGAGACAGCCCATTCCCTGCCATGTCTTTTTGATTCCCGGTTAAAAAAATTTCTTCTGCTGAATCACAAGCACTCGCTCGACACGTTCTGCCAAATAGGCTTGAAAAGGCATTGGATAATATCGAAGGAGCGGCGTTACAATGTTTTGAATATCTTGTTTGGAGAAATGCACTCTAAGCTGCTCCCCATACAGTTGTCTGCATGTACATAGCAATGTAGAAAAGGTCGTTTTGAAGGGAAGTGCCCGCGTTTGAGATATCCAAGATTTTGTTTCAACATCATAGGGATACATCCCGTAATCAAGAAGAAAGGCTGCGCCGTTGTCAAAAACTCATTGTTTTGTTCGGCGTTATTTTTTTATGTACAAAAAACTGAAAACAGCTCAGAATATAATCCAGCAAGAAAACTCGACTGGCGATAAAATTATTCAGACGAATTCTGAATTTCTGTCCGTCCTGCCTAGCAAATATTATTTTCCATTGGTAACAGATTATATATATTAGAGTCTATTGTAACAAGGCGTGTCGATAATTTAAAAGAGGCAATGCTTCAGACCGAAGAACAAATTCACCGTTGGAACATAGAAGCTGCCAATACGGCCGTCATGTAGCAAATGCGTGATATGAATGCCCGCCTCAAAAATTGTTGAAAGCACTCTCCGCTGGGGAATTTAATCACTGAAGAAGCAATTTATAGCTAAGGGCTCGGCAGAAGATGTCTGTCGGGGCCTTATTTCAATAAAAAGTATGTTCGAACAACATTTTTTAATCGTGTTTTTGTTGCGCCACAACATTTTAGGGTGGTGTTTTGAAGCGCCCAGCGTTTTGGGGTAGATATAACTGATTAAATTTCAAAAGGCACAGACTTCATCCAAAAGCGATAGTGTTGGGGGATTCATCGCTCCCCCTCGAAAAGTAAAGATTGTTTTCATAGCAAAATCATATCTTTTCCTAAGTGGTCTGAAAAATTTGGTTGACATAAAATGGTTCGCAAACTGTTTATATTTCTAAAAAATTATGATATAATACAAACAGAAAGGGGGCGTAATATGTTCGGCAAAAATCTTAAATTTTATCGTCTGCGCAGTGGATTGACCCAACAAGAGTTAGCGGAACGTGTCGGCATTGGTGCAATGGCCATTTCAAATTATGAGAATGAAAAGCGTCAGCCTAATTATCAAGTGGTGATTCGGTTAGCTGACCAATTGGGTGTGGCCATTGGCGCTCTGCTTTCTAATATCCCCGACAATGAAGAGCTGGTGCCCGGAAATTTCCGGGATAGCGGAATGACCGAAACTGAAACCGCCTATGTGGAAGAATACATTGCTCGTTCCGTGTGGGCTTATTTGGCGGTGAATGAGTGGCTTGGAATCCCGTGCGCCGGGAGCAATCCTAAAGTCAAGAAAAATGTAGATGTTACCATCGACTTGGACGAGGAAGCTCGTAATGTCCGACAGGTCCTTGGAGTTGCTCCACGTGGGCCAATTGGAAATCTTGTGTCCGTTGTTGAAAACCTTGACGTTTTTGTTGTGGAAGTTGATGATGCAAAGGATGGATTTTCTGGATGCGCAACCCGTGGAATTAAAAGCGGGATAAACGTTCTTGCCATCAACAAAAACATGTCGCCTGTTCGTAAACGGTTCACTTTAGTCCATGAATTTATCCATGTTTTTTACGATTTGGATGAAAGCGTTGTCGATGACATTGCAGGCAGAGTTTTGTTGCCATCCGAGGACCTTAAGCGCGAACTGGGCTATAGGAGAAACAATATTAGCTATGCTGACATGTCCTTTATTCATGATGAATATGGCGTTTCGGCGTCTTGTATTGCGTACCGCGCATATCAAGAGGGCATTATTTCTCGGGACCAATATTATGACGTAAAGAAAATTGTTATCGGCAGCAAACGCGTTCCTAATGAACAGCCGACCCGGTTAAAGCAGTTGGTTTGCCGCGCTGTAAATGAAGAAGAAATCGGGATAAGCAAGGCGGCCGAATTGTTGGGCGTCAGCTATCCTGAAGCTGAGGACATCTGCTATGGGGAGGAGAGCGAATGATTCTTCTCTCTGATACAAATATATTTTTGGATTTGGAATGTATTGGGCTGTTGGAAGACGTGATGGCGCTACCGGATGTTGTGTGTACAGAACTCATGCTATTTCGTGACGAAATCCGCAGACCGCTGTATCTCAAAAACAAACTTCTGTTGTTGGGGCTTAATGTTGTGCAAGCAACAAATGAAGAATTCGCGCTATCACAGCAGATTCAGGATATGGTAAGACAATTGTCTGCGTATGACTGTATTATGTATGCTGTTGCAAAATCAAGAAAATACATACTAATCACATCCGATAAAAGGCTGCGGCAAACATCCGAATCTGCGGGTGTGGAAACACACGGGCTACTGTTTTTAATAGATAAATGTATAGCACACGGAACGCCAAAAGACCATATCGAAACAGCAATTCGAGAAATTATTAGAAATCCCAAAATCCTAATTCCGACAAAAATTATTTTGGATAAGTATGCTCAGTATTTGGAATAAAGAGTGGAGGGCAGACAAGGAAAAAACGGGCATAATTGAACAAGCCCAAGCTAGCTGGCAGGACACGATAGCACTGTATCGTTTGCAAGAGGAAAATATCATCGGAGATGCACACGAAAATCCGGATGTCTACGATAAGCTGTGTGTTGTGCTTGTGGGGCTCGGCAAAGAAGACCGACAGGCAGAATGCCTACTTATCAATATGCTGAAGGTGCTTTTAAGGAATCATGTCAAAAATTTTCCCTCCTTCATGTGGGGGTAGTTCACACTTTAACTTTCTTGTTATTGCAGGATTTTTCTGTTATAATATAGATAAAGCACTAATAATATGTTTTTCTTTTTATTGACACCTTTTTTCACTATAATATATCACAAAGCTGAAATTTAGTGGGGTGTTACAATTGAGCAAAAAAAAGAAAAATATAAAATTTAAGAAGGAGGTAAGTTCTATGGAGACTACCGCTATACTTCGTCAACATGTTCAGATGGACGACACCAAAGTTCTCGCAGAAATGGATAAATATATTCGAAAACTAGAGCAGCAATCTCAAAAATCAAGAAAGAAAGCCAAAAGTGAAGCGGAGGATGCTCTCAAACGTACAGGTGTAATAAACCGTAATGGCGCTTTAAAAAAAGTGATTGTTTCTTGGGAGTGATTGTGTGTACCAGAAACTGCCTAACTTGGTTCTTGGTTTCCACGGTTGCGATGAATCTGTTTTCGAACGTGTTATTTATCGCGGAGAACCGATGAAAAAGAGCGAAAATTCTTATGATTGGTTAGGACATGGCATATATTTTTGGGAGCAGAATAAACAAAGAGCTTCGGATTGGGCGAAAAAAAGCTCTAAAATCAAAAAGCCAGCAGTTATAGGAGCTGTTATCGATTTAGGGCGATGTTTAAATTTAATGGATGATTCCAGCTCAGAGTGGTTAAAAAAAGGATACCAAATTTTAGAAATCAGATGTGAAGCAGCGGGGATAGAACTCCCCAAAAACCGTCCGTCTCAAAAAGGGACAGATATTTTGTTGCGTGATTTGGATTGTGCAGTAATTCAGCAAATTCATTTATATCTTCAAGAAAATCATGAGACTGGTTTTGATTCTGTTCGTGGGGTTTTTGTTGAAGGAGGCCCTCCATATCCAGGGGCTGAGTTTAGAGAGAAAACACACGTACAAATTTGTATAATCAACCCGAACTGTATAAAAGGATACTTTAATCCACTTGAACCAGATAAACATTATATAATACCATAAAAATTCTTTTTCACCATAGTTGATTTGAGTTTCAGAAGGCGCAGGCCTCGTCCCAAAGCGATAGCGTTGGGTGGGGAAAGTCACATCTTTGACAGGACAAGCGAAGACTTTGCTTCCCCTTATTTTGGGTTTCATGGCATCGAATTCCGGATTTTAAAAATCTATTAAATATGGTATAATTAAAGTGCAATCAAGTGAGGAAGGAGGAGCCGCAAGTGAATAATTATCTCCAGCTATGGCGTCGAAATTGTCGGCGCCAAAAGGTTTTTGAGCCCACTGTCAAGCTGTACCGTGTGGCGCTTACCTTTCTCACCGACATTGTCAACTTGGAATGGGATATTGTATCCCAAGCAAAAAACGCCAAAGACAAAATGTAGGTTGTTGAAAAACTCACCCACACGACCAGGAACAGGCTTGCCAAGTATGTTTTTGACGGAAAATTTTATAAATTCCCCAGCTATCTGCGGCGAGTTGCCATCAATGAGGCAATCGGCTGCGTGAGCAGCTACCGTTCCAACTATGCCAACTGGGAAGCCGGCACTAAAGGCAATATGTTTCTGGAGACCAGCGACCAGAACCAAATCATGCTCAAATTGTTTGTGAACAGGGACTGGGTATGGGTCGCTGTGAATGTTCTTCCCACCGACGTCAAATACCTTAAAAAGTATTGGTCCCATGTTTCGCCCTATGCTCCCGTGCTGGAAAAACGTTACGGGGTATATTACCTCCGGTTCGCTTTTGAGGAAAAGGTCCAACTGTCTGATACGCCGGCAGCCAGCCGGCGCATCTGTGCTGTTGACCTTGGCCTTAATAGTGACGCGGTATGCAGCATCATAGCTCCAGATGGAACTGTCCTCGCTAGGAAATTTGTCAATTTGCCGTGTGAAAAAGACCATCTGGACCATGTGCTGAACCGTATCAAATGCTTCCTGCGGGAACATGGCTCTAAAAATGTGCGCTCTTTCTGGAATTACGCACGGCGGCTCAATGATGAGCTGGCAAAGAAAATTGCTTCATCCATTGTGGAATTCGCCGTGCTCTACTCCGCAGACTGCATTGTTTTTGAGCATCTGGATTTCCGGGGCAAAACGCTCAAAGGCAGTAAAAAGCAGCGTCTGCACATGTGGAAGAAAAACGGTATCCAAAACAATGTTGAGCATAAGGCTCACCGATGCAATATCCGTATCTCACACATCTGTGCATGGAACACCAGCAAGCTGGCATATGACGGCAGCGGTGAGGTGCAGCGCGACGAAAACAACCGTGTGCTGTGTACCTTTGCCAGCGGGAAACGCTATAACTGCGATTTGAGCGCCAGCTATAATATCGGTGCCGGGTACTTTATACGCGAAATCCTTAAACCCTTTCCGGAGACGGAAAGGTCTGACATCCAAGCAATAGTCCCCGGATGCCAGCGCAGAACCTCATGCACGCTGGATACGCTTCGCACTTTTGCGGCAGTTATGCCGCAAGCCTGTGCCGCGTAATTTGCGTGTAGCGCAGTCTGACCGGCAAATAGCTTTGCTGTGACAAATAGCGCCTCCGGGCCTGCGCGCTAAGGCTCAGCCGAATTGTTGGCAGAACAGTCCCCGCCGCCTAAATGGCAGGGATGCCCCGTCCATAAGGCGTAAGCCGTTGGCCGGGGAGGTTCATATATGCCCCCTCTACTGCCCCCCATTTTGAATGGCAACATTCAAAAAAACAACAAACAAAAACCGGGAAGCGATGGCTTCCCGGCTTTCTTTATGCTTTTATAAAAGAAAAGAGGCCAAGAGGATTTCAGGCCTAGCCTCTTTGGCTTTATATTTTAAAATATTTTTTCTTTTGTGTCATAAGTACTTGCTCGACACGTTCCGCCAAATAGGCTTGAAAAGGCTCTGGATAGTATTGAAGGAGGGGATTCAGAATATCTCGAATATCCTGCTTAGAAAAATGAACTCGAAGCTGCGCCCCATACAGTTGTCTGCATGTGCGTAACAATGTAGAAAAGGTCGTTTTGAAGGGGAGCGCCCGTGCTTGAGATATCCAAGACTTTGTTTCAACATCATAGGGATACATCCCGTAATCAAGAAGAAACGCTGCACCGTTGTCAAAAATCGGGCAATAGGTGTACCCGGATGAAGTACGCATAACAGCGATATTGTTCAGATGTCGGTCTTGGTTTAAAATCAACGCATCAATTTCAAACAACAGCGTAAGATATTGGCCAAAATCGGATAACCTGGTAATATCTTGAACAGTGTCAACCAAAAGGGTTATTCGTTGAATAAGATTTTTCTTGGCGTTAAATTGTTCAGTAAAGTTTTTACCCAGTCCATTTTTGAGTAATGTGTGGGCTGTAACGATGCTGTTTTCGGGAGCACGGAAATTTTCGCTGCCACATACTATCCGGGTATTGCCATGTACAACGACTTTCTTTATAAAATACTCAGTTACCGGGATACCAAGTTCAAACGCGTTGCTGTGATGAATTAAAATCTGGCTTGCCACAGTTTCGGCCAGGGATTCAAACCCGTGGTGGTCAAGCTTATACCAAATGTTTTTATCTGAATCAAGCCATTTTTCCTGGTTTCCACGTGATGTTGTTGCAACAATGGTGTCTTTGGTATATAAGACTATCTCATCTCTTTTATCCATTGGTTATCCTCCGCCATCCTTCCTTCCGTACATCGGATAAGGGAAAAAACATCATATGAGTCAATACCACATGCATGAAGATATTTATCAATCCCGACCCTTGTTCGAGGTATGCATCGGTCTTCTAAAAAAGATAGGAAATCCTCCCATGTAGGGTCTTTATTCACACCAAAAGCCTGTCGCTCTGGTTCTTTAACCGTATCGTGGACAGCGACTTGTTGACTGGTAAAATCGGCCGCGATAGTAGAGCAGAGGACGTCCTTATCATAAAATTGAAAAATGGTCACCTTGTGCCCTAACTGCTGCGCATAATAAAGAAAGGCGTCCGGGTCACTGGGTGCTTTTTTTCTTAAAACAATTGTTTCGTCTTCCAGCGATGCAGTGAACTTATCATTTGTGGACATATTAAGTTGTTTTATCCATGAGGATGGGATATCTGCGCTATATTTAAAGGAGTTCTTCCCGGCATTTCCTCCAGCGCATCTTGCATTTAAACGAATCATTCGGCTTTCCATAGGGCACCTCCTTCACATATAGTATCATATTGGCTGCCAATTTTCAATTTAATTGCATTTCTTTGTGCTTAATATTGCTTTCCCCCGAAAAGTAGCTAATCTTGTGTACAGATAAGCCCGAAAGGGGAAAGGAGTAATTTAGCTATGCAAAAACATGCGTTTGGAAAAAAAGCATTAACGCTTCTTCTGACGTTGTGTATGGTTTTCACGACGATAGCACCTGCTGCCAGCAGCGTAGTATACGCGGATAGCGTATCTGACCATACTGGGTCTTCAAGTGTTTCGAGTGTTGACCCTGGCAATGCCAGTTCTGTAGCGACAGGGGGGGAGGAGCAAAATTCGGGAAGTAGTTCCACTCCGACTCAATCACAGCCGGATAGTACATCAAACAGTACATCAGTCCCTGCTGCGGATGGGGGAGGTTCGGACTCAACCAGCGCCCCACCTGCGAATAGTTCTTCTGTTCCTACAGATAACGGTGAAGAAACATCGTCATCATCAACCTCAGAAATTCCAGAGGACAGTAGTGCCCCGGAAAATGAGGATGGAACAGGGGAAGATGAGTCAGAGGAGGATAAAGAATCGGAAGGTGATAATTCTGCCGAGGAGTTTATTCCTCTTGCCATTATTGACCCTGAGACTGGTGATGTGATTGAGGCCGAAGTAGGGGACGAGGTAACTTTGAGTTCCCTTTTGAACCGCGATGATATCTTAGTCAGTTATCAGTGGCAGAGAATGCAGCAGCCGACTAAACGAGTTGCTGCAAATATCAAACCGATTTATGACTATGCAGATGGGGAAGCGACATGGTATTCTTTCCCGTTGGAAGAAAAAACAGAGGCTGAAACATTACGGGATAATCCAGAGGCAAAGTGGTATGGTATTGAAATGTACTATGCCATTGTGGACGCACTGGATAAAATCGATGTAGATAGCAGCAATGTGAAAGTTGCGTGGCGTACCCCAAACTTTGCATTGGATGGATATACTATCACGGCGTCTAATACAAATGGCACAGTTGAGATTTATGCCGATAAAAATGAACAGCGATATGTTGGCCGGCAAAATGCAGATGGTAAATGGGAGTTTGGCAATGCTGAAGAGCTTGTAAAGGAAGAAGCAAGCTGGGTGGATATCGAAGGAGCAACAGACCCCACATACACTTTTGTAGTTGCTGAGGAAGATTATGAGGCATCCTTCCGTTGCAAGGTCTCTGTGCTCGATGAGGAATATCTTTCTAAGTGTATTGATATTCTGGCTGAGCAGGGAATAGAGCTTACAGAAGAACAGAAAGCAGAAGGACAGAGTATTTATTCGATTGTCATGAGAGTGCATTCTGACGCTTGGGATGCTGCTCAGCAGGACCCGGCTGAAGTTCAGAAACAGAACTTCAATGCAATGGCATCAACTTTTTCTGCAGTACGAGCTGGAGGGCCTCGTTTGTCTGCTGATGCACAGTGGATTGAGGGGTTGAATGGGAGCTATCAATATATAACTAAAGACACATATGACCGAGTGTTAAAATGGTTTAATGAGGGAAGAATATCGCCCCAGGAAGCAGGACGCTATTGGACTTATCTAAATACTGGTGGGTGGAAGAGTACCGCTACAGCAAATGTACTTGATGAAAATGGAATGCCTACTGGCAAAACACGTATATATAACGGCTTTACACTTACAGACGGTCGACTCGAAGTAAACAGCGAATGGTATGGCAAAACAGTATACTTCCGAGTAGCGGGCAGTAGTGGTACGGGTACAGCAATTGATATCCCGGCCTACACGGATTTGGAGATTGGGCCTGATGGCGAATATATTGAGGCGGCATCTGGTACTCGATATAAAAAAGTTGTCACCTTCTTGAACCCTTATGTACCGGATACCCGTTCGGTGTACAAAAACTATTTGGATACAGCAACAAAAGATGGCTGGCTCAGTGACTCTGCAGGAGCAGATATTCATATTCAGCTGTATGCTGTTAACGGGGAGGATTTTAATGCCGACCCGCAGCGTTATATGGTGGACGCCGAAGGAAACTATCGTATGGACAGTGTGGGCTGGGGCGTATGCACACAGGAGGAGCCCGACATCTCAGGTAAAGCATACTGGGTGCTGAAAGACTACATTGCAAACGGGTATGGGTTTATCACGGGCCATGACACAATGTATTCGTATGCTGGAGCATACTATGATAACTTTGGAGTAGACCTTGATGAGGCTTCCATTGACCCCAATGATGGTACGACCTGGTATTATGACATCAATAGTTGGATGCCTGGAACAACAGCAAGCGACCACAATGGAAACACGAGCACAATGCGCGGTGGTCACTTCTATATGAATCAACTGATGGGGTCTAATGCCGGTAATGTTAATTCTGACACGGTAGAACCTTCTGATGCTCCCAGTATGATTCTGTCTCTTGGTGGTTCACATGGAGTATACGAAAAGAACGCCAATTTCGGCAGCACACAGCTTAATGTCCGAATGAATGGCTATAGTGCTGACATGGCAATTGAAAGTCCAAAGTATAGAACACCTACGAACTACCCGTATTTTTTCCAAGAAGGTGAAGTGTTTCAGGGAGCTGAAACCCACACCAACCAACAAGCTGCATTTGGACCGATTTGGGTCGACTACTATGGTAAAAGCATTTATGCAGAAAAGTACGGATGGGAAAGTGAGCCGCGATATTGGACTATAGACGGTCAAGTCGGAACAAACAACTTCTATTTGTCAGGTATAGGAAACTACTTGATGAACCAAGTCGGACACTTGCCTGAAAACAGTGCATCTTTGAATGAGGCGCGTTTGTTTACGAACACGGTCATGTTCGTTTCGCAGCGGAAACAATGCGAAATATGTGCAGCTAATCAGAATGGACAGGAAACAGTCCACTTTGTCCGTCGCGTAAATACGGCCAACATGGATACTGTTCTGAAAGCCTTGCAGAACGGTGGTAGTTACTGGTATCCCATTGATGGCTGCTATCAGTTGACCGACAGTATTACCCTCCCGGAGGATTGGACAGCCATTAAGGGCTTCAGCGGCCACTGGAACAGCGATGTGTACGAGGTCAAGCTGAATTCCAAAGGAACACCGCTGCTGGCCAATGATAAGGCGGAGGGGACATCTGGCTGGAACCTGGGCACAAACTCGTCAAAAGGAACTCAGAATGTCTTTAACAATTCTAAAGATATGATTCGTACTACGGGCGTTGCTCGTGTCCTGGGCGACCTCAATGACCTCTTCGGAACAAGCAAGAGCTATGCTGGATATACGGTAGAGATTCGCGGCAGCGATAATACAAAGTATATGAGCGCTGGAGAGAAATACTCTTGTACAGTAAACAGCGATTCGAAGTATGTTATTTCCAATTTGCCCTGTATTTACGATTCCATCGCGAAGACCGGAATTCTGAAAGCTCGCGTATTTGACCAGAGTGGTAAAGAAGTAACTGAGTACGGCAGCATCATGGTCAATGTGAACAAGGACTTCTGGAATAATGATATGACCATCCCGCTGTATCTTGGAAGCTTCTCGGCGGAGCCCGTACAGAACTACACGACCTACGAATCGGCACAAGGTATCTACCGTGCAGAAGCTCGGTCCAACGAACCTTTCTCGCTGGCTCGCTGGGAGTACAGGACTTCTGCTTCTGACAGCTGGGAAACACTCCCCACAGACTGGGATGTTAGCGTTAACACCAAGGTTTTTGAGCCGGGAACAACGGCTGGGACAACGGACCTTTATACCATCGAATCAACACTGTCTTTGAATAGTGCCGACCCGATTTGGAATGACTATGACTTCCGGGCAGTCTTTACCAGTGATGCACACGGAGAGTGGAACACATATGAGTATTACTGGCTGGGTTCGAAAGTATCGAATGACCCGTTTGAGGGGGCTTCCCAGAAAAAGGTTTGGAAAGATGGAGCAACTGGCCATCTGAATGTGTTGCTGTGGCCTGTATACGCCGAGTCTGGCGATGATGTGACCGCAAATGAAAGTGCAAGTGCAACCTTCCGGGCATATGGATATGCGTTATCTGATGGCACACCAATCAGTGTGCAGTGGGAATATGGCCGGCTGTTATATGTTGAGAACGGTAAAGAGGTTTACGACTGGAAACCCGTTGGTTCAGATAATGAGTTCGGCGGCTTAGAAGTCGTAACAACTCCGACACCCGTTCGCGAACAGCGCTATGAACAGAATTATGCACTTCACTCTGTGGCGCCGAATAACGACCTGGATTTGTTCTGGAAAAAGGCCGGTTTCTATGGTGTGGAATCCAAGCTTACTGTTAAAAAGCTCGATATAGACCAAACCGGAATTCGTTTCCGCGCGCACTTTACAGCCACCTCTTCGCACGGCACAAAGTACGACTGGTACAGCGATATCGCCAATGAGAAAAGCGGTTCGTGGAACACAAGCAACGGCTTCTTTGGGGACTATAAGTACACCACGGTACAGGACCATAGCAACGACTTGACAGTCAAAGCTCCGGAACTGTGGCTGGTGACAAGTAAGTCAGAGTCGTTTGCGGATGGTCTGCTGTATCCGGACCTTATGACTCCGGACGAATACGGCCAAACGCTGCTGCTTAAAACGGTGAGCGCAACGACATGTACAGGAACGGCTGCATATCAGGCAACAATTTACTATAAACCGAGTGAATTGACCCCGACTCCGACATGGCAGTATATGACCTACACAGACCGTACTCCCAAAGACTGGAACACTCAGGTCGCGCAGTCGCTGGGGTATACCGGGGTGACAGTATCGGTAAAGAATTCGGCCCCTGTTCCGGCGACCTACAACGGCGAAAGCGGCTGGATGGCAATTACAAGCACCATGTACATCGAGAACGCACCTATCACGATGTACAATTCTGAGAACTTATTGAAATACTACTTCCGCTGCGTGGGAACTACTTCCTATGAAACGGTTCGTAGGACAAAGTCTTTGGCAGCCACAGATAAATGGGGCGGCTTAACAATGGACTATGCCATCGCAATTTGGCACAATGGTGTTATCGGTTACGATGGCGCAAACAAAGTCAACGGAATTACCGCAACCGATGCGAACGGTCTTGCAGAGGCTACAAAAGACAAGACCTATTCGGATTGGTACTACCCGAACCTTGCCATCAAAGTTCCCACAGGGCATCATGTCAACACGGCTATCGTCTATTTTGATGATGACGCAGGATACAATGGGCAGGATAGCCTGCTGGTAGATACGGCAGGACTGAACAGCCTTGGTATCTCTGTTTCGCAGAACAATGGGAAATATCTCATCCTTGTTTCTGGGACAAAAGATACCGTGGAGACCAGCACATGGGAGCGGGCTCTCCGTGAATATGTTGGTTTCCGAACTTACGATGAGGCCAACTACACGAAAGAGTCCATTATAAATGGAACTACGGGTGGCGGTGGCATCAAGTGGGTCGTCGACGAAGCACGATTCGCAGGAACGCAGCTGGACCCCTCTTCGGGACACTTGTACAAAATCGTAGATTGGGGCACCGCAGTAAGCTGGGATACAGCAAACCAGCGGGCTCAATCTCTTGATTCCGAACTGGGGATGACGGGATATCTCGCCGAGATTACTTCGGCGACCGAAAATTCCGTTGTGTCAGGTCTACTGGGTAACCGGAATGCATGGTTGGGCGGCAAACGCCTCTCTTCGGGCAGCTGGCGCTGGAACAAAAGCAACACAACATTTGGGTATACCAATTGGGCCAGTGGTGCACAGACCACAAACGCCAATCTGTATATGAAGCCCGGCGGAGGATGGAACTCAGCACCGGTCGTGACAACGACAAGCAGTGATAAAACATATGTGTCCGGTTGGACGGCTGCAGCGGGCGCATCAGGAACTAAAGTCGCTGCATATACTGCACCTATCTATATTCCTGCTGATTATCCCAATCCCCACACAGTAACGGTTTACTTTAATGCGCATTCAAACAGCTATGCTGGTGATACTGGTGTTTTTGCTCAAGCGCTTGTAAATGGCTCGTGGCAGATGCTGTCAAACGGAGCCACGACCAATATTAACGGATATCCCTGGATTGTATGTAATGGGTCTTATGGCAATGGCCAGACCTATTCGTTACCTGCAGGCACAACTGCGATTCGTGGCGGCCACTGGAACAACGCCGCTATGGTGGTATACAGCGTGGATGTGGCAATTGCGATTCATGCAACTGCACGGGTAACGACAACCACTACTTCCAATCCTGTAACGAGTGCGGTCATTGAATATGAACCCCAGTCTCTGGGTATGGCCATTACCGACCATTCTGCATGGGATACGGCGGTTATCGGCACAAAAGTGCAAGCCGATATCGAAGAAGGCGGCAATTCTATTGCAGCTGTAATCAAGGGCAACACCAAGATTTACGATGGCTTGCCCATTGAGCCTGAGTCTTTTGCCGTTTCTGGCAGTAAAGGAGCCAATGCCTCTCTGTTCGAAGTCACATATGAGGCTGTGGAGCCGGGGAACTATGCGGACTACACATCTCGGACTATCAATGGAGCAGACTACAGAGATACCGGCGCAGTGAATGCGACCCGTTATCATGCGACAGTTAAGTTGACACAGAAAGCCATCGATGCGGGCTGGGTGCTGGATACAACACTCAGTCAGCTGGAATGCGACCTGGTGATTCAGCAACGGCCGGTCCATGTGTACAGCTATCACAATGACAAGGTCTATGACCGTGCAAGTGCAGGTATCATCAACAACATCACGCCTAAAGCTGCAGATGGTGTTTCTGGCATCATAGCCGGCGACATTGTACAGGTCAATACCACAACAGTAATGGGCAACTATGTTGATAAAGATGGTGGTGAGGCTATCCATAATAGCCTGACCAACAATGGCGGAGATGAGTATAACATGTACCGCAATAAGACACTGAACGATTTGTTCATTGTCCACAGCGATACTTCGGACCCGCATCACAACTATCGGATGGGCAGCGAAGACTTCACCGGCGCAATCAATCAGCGCGGAGTGTATGTCCACAGCCTGTATCTGGACGACCCGGAGAAGCCGAGGAATGTCAAAACCTATGATGGCACGACAGCTGCAACGATTCGGGATATCCTCATCGATAATGTAGTGGCTGGAGATTCCCTTGGAGTTAAGGACAAAACCATGAACGGCGTTTACTCGACTGCGAATGCAGGTGAAAAATTGAATGCGGATGGGACAGTCCAAACTGACCGGCTCAAGAAACTTGAGGAGAACATCATCACGGCCAGTAAAGCTGCTGAGCTTTCTGGGAATGACTATGGAGATTATTTCATCGAAAAAGAGGAATACTCTGGAGCAATTAGCCGGGCTCTTATCGAAGCACGAGCCAAGAATAAACGAAATATATATGGTTCTGCTGAAATCGAAACGCCTTGGAACATCACTGATTTTGATGCATCCAGTTCGGCGCGTGTAGACGGATGGCTGTCAGTAACAGGATTGCTTGGTTCGGATAAGCTTGACTTGAGCACCCCGGGACTCATTTTCGGGGCACTTGATAAGAACGGTAACAAGCTGACATTCGACGAGACCACCGATGTAGGCCGATATATGGTCTCCATTCGCGGTCTGAATGAAGCTAATTACCCGGTCTTGAAAAACTATATTGTGGCTGTCTATGAAGGCATTCTGGAGATTTATCCTCGTGAGGTCGTTGTGACGGCCGCCGATATAGATTGGTATGAGGAAGACCAGGGGGTTCCCAAAGCACATTCCATTTTTGAAATGATGAATGATGATGAGGAGACCTACCGCAATGTCGGGTCTGACGACACGGACGCTTACAGCAACATGAAGCTCGTAGGCAATGACACGGTCGAGCAGTATATTCGCTTGACCGATGGCGGAACCGCGCCGGCACTGACTTCTTCGGATGGCATGCTCAGCAAATCTACTGACAGTGCCATGAAGGAGTTCGGAAGTGGCAACGACCGAAATACCGTGTTCCACAATGGCAGCAATATCGATTACCATACCTTCTGGCACACGATGGCGCCGCCTATTTACCTTGACCTTAAAAACGACCAAACCTTGCACCCCTGTGACTGGTGTGAGAAGTATCATAGATTTACCATGGGTACGGACCACTGGACGGTCACTGGGTATGAACTCAGGGTCAATCAGGATAAGGAAAAGGGTAAAGTGCTGGATGTCGCTACAACTGTGAACCCGTTGGGCGAAACAGTCCAGAACTATGAGCTCCGGTTTGTGAGTGGCACACTCCGTGTCCATCCCAAACTTCGTTTCCAGTTGAAAGCCACCGTGCCGATGTACGTCTGCATGTATGGCTATGCTGGTGACGGCGAGGTCGTGGAACCGGAAGATTACGGTATCACAAACTATTCCAACGGCGCCATCGAAATCACTGACATTGATGTGTCTGGTGATGGATGGATGATTGTAGATAAAGACCAGAAAGACCTGCTCCGTGGAGAAATGACCATGAACCTTTATGGTACACAGGTCTTGCTAGGACACAACAAACCGGCAAACCCGGAACGGTGGATTATTGCTGGCGACAGTTCCGATGATGATTCGGGAACCAAGATGGTCATTCCGATGACTTGCTATATCGCTGGTGGCAACGTCAATGAACAGCAGGAGTCCTATGTGACCAAGGTGACCTACACGATTGCAGAGCACGGCATTACCGTTCCCAAGGTGGACGGCGTTGATTGGCCGGACCAAATCGGTGGTGAACCTGTTTTCGAATCCACGGAAGATTAAGCTTGCTTCGGAAACTCCTTTCCTCTGCACCCTCCCTCAGAAATGGGGGAGGGTGCTTTTTGTCATTATGAAAAAAAGCGTCGTGATTCATAATAAGCCTGCCAAAATACAACCAGTAGTTGTTAAAACGAGTAGCGTTTGGTATAATGAGTTTAAAGAAGGAGACCGCTATGCCAGAGAAAACATACATTGCTATCGACCTTAAAAGCTATTATGCCTCTGTTGAATGTGTGGAACGAGGGCTTGACCCTCTTGTGACAAATCTTGTCGTTGCAGACAAAAGTAGAACAGAAAAGACCATATGCCTTGCTGTATCGCCAGCCCTCAAAAGCTTTGGTATCCCAGGTAGACCAAGGCTTTTTGAAGTCGTCCAAACAATTAAGCGAGTGAATGAGCAAAGGCAAAGAAAAGCCCCCGGAAAAAGGCTGACGCAGAGTTCGTATGACATAGGAGAGTTGGAAACGCATCCGGAATATGCGGTTGATTATCTGGTAGCTATTCCTCAAATGGCACATTACATGGAGCGCAGCGGGCAAATTTATAAGATTTATCTAAAACATGTTGCCCCTGAAGACATTCATGTGTATTCCATTGACGAAGTTTTTATCGACGCGACTTCGTATCTCGAAATGTATGATGTAACTCCACGGGAATTTGCGAAGCGTTTGATTCAGGATGTATATAGTTCAACCGGCATAACAGCAACCGCAGGAATTGGGACCAATCTATATCTATGTAAGGTAGCAATGGATATTGTGGCAAAGCATGTTCCACCGGATGAAGGTGGTGTTCGTATTGCCGAACTTGATGAGATGTCCTATCGTCGTAAACTATGGACACACCGTCCGTTGACAGATTTTTGGCGGGTGGGGAAGGGATATGCAAGGAAACTGGAAGAACATGGCTTATATACGATGGGCGACATCGCACGGTGTTCTATTGGCCAAGAGAATGATTATCTCAATGAGGAATTGTTGTATAAGCTGTTTGGTGTAAATGCAGAGCTTCTCATCGACCACGCATGGGGATGGGAGCCCTGTACGATAGAAGATGTAAAAGCGTATGTGCCGGAAGCTAAAAGCGTTGGCGCAGGGCAAGTTCTGCAGCGTCCTTATCACAGTGAAAGCGCAAGGCTTGTTGTTAGAGAAATGGCAGACAGCCTCTCTCTGGACCTTGTTGAAAAAGGGCTTGAGACAAATCGAATTGTATTGACGATTGGGTATGACATTGAGAACCTAAAAGATTCGAAGATTCGTGATAAATACAAAGGCCCTGTTACAGTGGATGCTTATAACAGGAAAGTGCCAAAGCATGCTCATGGAACAAGAAATTTGAAGGGAATGACATCATCAACCAAGCTCATTACATGTGCGGCCGTAGAGTTATTTGATGAAATCATAGACCCTAAGCTGCTGGTTCGGCGTATCAACCTGTGTGCAGAACATGTATTACCGATTGGCCAGTCGGCCACTGAGGATTCTGTAGAGCAAATGAGTTTGTTTTCAGATTGTCAAGAAAGCAAAGAAAAAGAAGCGCGGGAGAAAGAATTCCGGGCTAAGGAACAATGTATCCAGGAAGTGATATTACACATCAAAAATAAATTCGGTAAGAATGCGGTTCTCAAAGGGACCAGTTTACAGGAAGACGCGACAGCTCAAGAAAGAAATGGACAGGTTGGGGGACATCGGGCATGAAGGATAGTCATACATCTTTTCCATATGAGGATATTATTGCCTTACCGCACCCCACCTCAGTAAAGCATGGTCGGATGTCACAGGCAAACCGAGCCGCTCAATTTCAGCCGTTCAGTGCGCTATCCGGATATGAAGATGTCGTCGATGAAACCGCAAGGCTTGTGGATTCCAAAGTAGAGCTTGATGAAGGTGAAAAAGAAAGAATCAATCAGATAATGTGTGAGGCACTTAGCAATTCTCAAGTTGTGAACATCCAGTATTTCTGTGCGGATAAAAGAAAAGCGGGTGGCAGCTATAGACAGGCCAATGGAGTAATAAGGAGGTTTATTGAGATAGAAAAGGCCATTCAAATGATGGATGGGCTTTTGATACCGGTCGATGATATTCTTTCTATCTCACAGGACGGTTAAAAGGATGCTGCGGTTTGCGCCAAATTCCAGCATTGGATGTGGCAGGCCTGGTGTGGAGTTGTGGTCTCCCGAAAAGTAAATAAACTATTATTCATCAAAGAATAAAACGCTACTTGTGTGTTCCGGAAATGGACGCATAGGCAGCGTTTCTTTGTTTACATAAAACTTAAATTTAAAGGATGGGATAATTCAGATTGAACTAACAGACTTTGATTTTGCGTAAAACATTGCCTGGTTAAGGAAATGCGCGACGGAATAGACGAGGCAATTGCTGAAACGGAAATGAGTTGACTGAGGAGGAAACTAATATGGCGAAAAAACAGATTTTTCTTGTCTATGCCTGTGATTTGTGGAAGGGCAGAGATTCTATGCGCTTAGTAATGGCGAGTTCGTCTGCAGCAAAAACAAAGCGCTTCATATCGAAACAAATCGAAGAAGACAAAATGGAGTACGACCGCCTTGGCGATAGACCGCCGAGGGAAGAAGCCATGATTTTTCGAAAAGATTGGGACTCGTTAACGAGGCGAGAACTCAATAGCAATTTGAGATATGGCTTTTACGACTATGTTTATGACGGGGAAGAAATTTAAGGGGAGGTAATGGCTTTGTCAATTTTGGATTTACAAGATGTAACAAGTCTTTGTGAGTGCTCAGAAGATAATGACCTGACTATTACGCCGGCAATGTCTCTTCCAGAGGGGTGGACCTGGCGTGATTGGGACGATGGGAGTGGGTCTTTAAACGGCCCAGCCAAAAACCAAAGGTTCCTGTTTGGCTACGACCTCAGTCCATATAGCAGCTCTGGTGGGATTGAGTACCAAGAGTCCACTGAGCGCCCATACAATGTATTTTGGGGGACGTTGGCGGAATACAAGGAATGGGCTGAAGCTCGTGTTCAAAAAGTATTGTAAAGGCTTTGGCATAATAACAAGGCCCCCTTTGGGCCTGCGAGCTAAGGCTCAGCCGAATTGCCGGCAGCACAGTCCCCGCTGACTAAATGGCAGGGATGCCCCGACCATAAGGCGCAAGCCGTTGGCCAGGGAGGTTCACCTCGTGCTGGGGCCTATCACATTGTGGGCAAATATGAATTTATCGAGCGCGCCGTAAAACCCCTTGCTTTAGCTATGGGGATATAAGGCGCGTCAATAATGCTTAAGCATTGAGGGTGGATTTTGGTATAATAAAAACGATTTCCAATAAGGAGGCGGAAATATGCGTACTGTCGTTAAGACATATAAGTTCCAATTATACAAAAGCAAAAAGAACAAACATCTGGACGACGGTATCAATATTGCCGCCGCCATTTGGAACTACTGCATTGCAATGCACCGCAAATACTATCACATGTATGGAAAGCACCTTTCTGCCAATAAGCTGAAGTCTCATATCACCAAGGTCAAAAGAACGCTCCACCCTGAGTGGCAGGCTCTTGGGAGTCAGGCAATCCAGGATGTGGTGGAGCGGGTCGACCGTTCCTACAAAGCTTTTTTCGACCACGTGAAGCAGAAACGTCATGGTAGAAAATCTCCGCCTTCGTTCAAAAAAAGTTCCCGCTATTCGAGCTTCACGCTCAAACAGGCGGGGTATGACTTCCATGCTGATAAGAAGGTAACCATCATGGGGCGGGAGTACAAATACTGCAAATCCCGTCCCATTGAAGGCGAAATTAAAACACTTACTGTTAAGCGCAATATGCTGGGAGAATTCTATCTCATCGTCGTCACCAGACAGGAATGCAATGACATCTATCCGCGAGCAGGTAAAGCTGTCGGGATGGATTTCGGCTTGAAGCATTTCCTTAATTTAGATGATGGTTCTGTGATAGATTCACCCCAATGGTATAAGGCTTCGATGAAAGAGCTGCGAGCTGCCCACCGTGCGATATCCCGCTGCCAGAAAGGAAGCAGGAACCGCTGGAGGGCTGTCCAGCATCTGGAGCGTGTGTACCAGCGCATCAGCAACCGCAGGCGTGACTGGTTCTTCAAGATGGCAAATCAGCTTGTGAGCGAGTACGCCATCATTTGTATCGAAGACCTCAATCTCGATGGGATGAAACGCTTGTGGGGACGGAAGGTCAGCGACCTTGCATTCGCAGAGTTTGTGTCTGCCCTTGAGTGGGTGGCTGGCAACGCCGGCTCAACCGTTGTAAAAATCGACAGGTGGGCGCCGTCCACTAAAGCCTGCCATGTGTGCGGGGCTGTCAATACGAGTCTCGCGCTCAAGCAACGCAGCTGGACCTGCGAGAGTTGCCACACCATGCTGGACAGGGATACGAACGCAGCTATCAATATCAAACAGATGGGACTGACCATGCTGACCACATCGGTTTAAATAATTTTTGGTGGGCGGGGCATCGTCCACTGTGGAGGAGCAGTAAGACTGGGTTAGCTAGCAGCTCCGATGAAGCACAATTTCCAGGTGTCCAGGGTTAGAAGCCCCGGACTTTAGTCCTGGGGAGTATGTCACCAAATACTGACCTAAATAGCGGCCATAACGGTATACTACTGTTCAACTGCGAATACATGGAAAATAAGGGGTGGAGTTTTAGAAAAGTTGGCGAATAACTGACAAGCAAAGGGCGTTCTCAAACGAGAACACCCTTTGCTTAGCCTATAAGTATTGCATTCAGTTCATAATTCTACAATTGTGGTTTCCAACATTTTTTTAAACACGCCAAGGCGCTCGCAAAAAAGCGTGTATTGAGGAGTTCTATTTTGAACCGCATGAAGTTCGATTCCTTGATGTATTTTAAGCCAAAAGGAAAGCAGGTCGCAATTAGAAAACCAGCTTTCGCTTTTGTGGTCATAAAAAATATACACGTATGAAGAATACGGATTTCGAACTTTAAAATATTGATAATAAAGCTGGCTTTTATTGTTATTTTGAACAATATAGCTGGTAAGTTCTTGTGGCGAAGAGGAAAGGGGTGAAGAAGAGGAAGAGTTGGCAAAGGTTGTTTCCAAAATGCTTTTTGCAATACTGTCGATTTGTGTGTAGGTACACTCGGCAATGTCGAAAGTTTTTTGTATAACACACAAAAGCTGGGAAGTATTTTTTTGTGTGACATCCCAGTTGTCATCACATGTAAAAACCCTATCATCAATTATTACTAATTCTGTCATGTTTACTACCTGTTGACAGGAATATATGTCGGTGGGAAATCAAAGGAAAACCATCCGGAACCGGAAGTGTAATTGTCAACATATGCTCTAAAGTTAATTGCATCCACATTAACGCCCTTTACCTCTTCAGGGATAAAGCATGTGCCGACAGGAATAAATCCTGACAAAAGTCCATCAACAGTAATTGACACAGGTTGATTAAAATATGGAGCTTCGGGATTTAAAATGGAGGATTTTTTTATAACAAGGGCATCTGCCAAAATCATATTCACTGGATACCCACCACTCCATCTAATATAAACTTGATGAAGATTATCTATTCCTCCTGTATTCGGAACCAATTGGACTTTGACAACAGTCGGTACAGTTGCGGCTCGCAAAGGCCCGGTTTCTCCGTCTGGATTTGAAGCGTCAACAGGAACAGAAATCTCACCAATGACTACTTCAATAGAGCCATCGGGATTTATCGTGACAGGGTCATCGGCATAGACGGGAACCGATAAACAAATCACAAAACAGACGATTGCTAAAAGCGAACTTAAAATTTTAACTGTTTTTTGTTTTGTCATAACGTTTACACCCTCCATGTTACATTGAATATCGTTGAGGCGTACTTCTTGAGAATGTTTATGTAGTGAATAGAACTAAAATCAGCAGCGCTGCTTACAGTATTTAATATAACGTGCCTTTGCTGCTTATTCAATGTTATCGACGTGAAATGTCCTTTTGGGGGCGTGAATTAAGTGACGCAACAGTAATAGTAAGTGCAATTCCGAAAGCAACGTCAAACATATACGTATCTAGTTATTTGCAAAGCTTTGCTTTTGTACGAAAAGTTATTTACAATATCTTCATCAAAGAATCGAACGCTTATCTGGTGTGACGAAATCGCGCCGGATAGGCGTTTTTCATAAAAAAAGAGGAAATTCTAATGGCAGCACTGAAATATATCGCCGACCGTATGGATAAAATCGTTAAAAGTAAATGGGTACTGCTCGAAGAAATAGAAACCTGTCTGCCGGACGTTACAATAGTTGTTTCTGAGCTTGTCTTGAAAGGCCTTCGAAACAAATTGATTTTATCGTTGGACATATTCCTGTTGATTCTCCCTGCTGTAATACAGGCTTTCTGTATGCAGCAAAGGAAGAGAATAAGGCGGTATTAAAACGTTTTGCTTTGTCCAATATTGAAGAGCTTGGCAAGGTATTGCACCAGAGAATAGATGAACTCTTGAACAAATTGAGGTGATTGTTATGCAAAAAATTTTTCGAGGGAGAGGCTGTAAAAGCTGTCCAGTAAAAAACTGTGATACATCCCAATACCGAGGGAGTCGGTGCACAGCGCTGCGTGCGAGATACGGGGAAGACGACCCGGAAAATGTATCAAAGTATGATATCGATTTTCGTGGCGTTCATTGTTCCGGGGTCATGTGGGGGCTCGAACCGTATGTATTCTTGTTCGAAAGAAATGGGTTCAAATATGAGTATGAACAACCCCGATACATCGAGTCTTCTGCAGACACAGACCACATTCGAATCGTGATTGGCCTCTTTTTAGAACAGCTGGCGGACAATGCTCTTGCCAGTGAAGATTCCAGAAGAGAGGCTGATAAGAGAGGTGCTCCCGTAAAAATCCCAAGGATGACGGCCAATATCACCCCGGAAAAACTCCAGAATGCTATTCAAGACTTTGAAGATGAAGCCTATCACCATACGACTCATCCGGGAATCAGGGAGAGCTCTAAGGCCATTGCACTAAGATGTATGATTGACCGAGCTGAGACGGAGAGCTTGCTCCCATATACTGAAGCGGAGTTGCTAAAAATGCATGCTCAGCCGGCCTGGTGTAAGGAAACAAAATGCTGGGGAATTGTCTGTGTTGAGAATGATGGAAAGTGGGCTAACATTCCCCTTTTTGTTTTTCTGGATGCAGAATATTTCACCAGTACGAAGTCTGTGTATAACATAAAGGAACGCGGGTTGACTTTGTATCGACAACCTTTGGACCTGTAAATAAGGAGGGTTAAAATGCAAGATGTGAATCATCAGAATGACTTAACTATGGTGGACATCCTTGCTCATTGGTTCGAATTCAGCGGCTATGACAAGGACCATAAATCTTTCAACTTGCTGTCCAGCGAGTATGAGTACAACCGTGCAGGGAAAAGGATTGAGGTTTTGTTGAGGGATTATGACCCAACAGGGACATTGGTTGTCATTTACGCAAAATCAATCTTCAAAAAACATGCAGTCTACCAGGATGCATCTGTGGGATATTCTTGAAAACCCTGAAAGCTTGTGTGAGTTCCAGTGGGCATACAGAGATTTCCATTCGCCGGCTGTGCTTGACGCAGAAAAACAATATGCGGATATGATGTATGGACTAAATTCATCGCAAATTTGAAAGGAGCGAAAATAATGTATTATGTATTAAATTTCTCGAATCACTTTTTTGTCAGTTGTGATACGGAAGAAGAGGCGCGAGAGGCCATCCATAAAATGATTACGGATGGGACATGCGAAGAAAACATTGAAATTGTTGAGGCTTTTTCAGAAGGCACTCGATTTTTGGCGAAAGATTTTTGAACAGAGAAAGGCCCCGCAATGAAGCGGGGCCTTTCTTATGCACTTTTGTTTGAATGGTGATGTTTAACTGAATCCGAGATGGAAAGGTCTGGTGCAGGGACTTCATTTTGCCTTTGCGCATAACAAACTATGCGATGCAATAAAATACCGCCAGCACCTATTATCAAACCCAAGATGGGGAAAAGCCAATCTGTAAAAGAATACACGGTCTCATTGTTGATTATCATTGCTGCAATCCGGAACCCGGCAGAAGCGATACCAGTGCTTCCCCAGACTAAAAGCCATTTCAGTAGACGAGGAGAGGCGATTTCTATACGGAATATGATGACCACAACGGGAATGGAAAAAATGAATAGCAGCGCAGTAAAGAATAGACTGCAGACATCAAAGATGATTTTCAACACACACCGTCACCTCGTTCTGCGAAATAGTATACCGTTTTTTACAATATTTCGCAAGACAGGAACCCCATACTGCTTCCCTTCCATATAACATAGCCACCCCCCTTATCTATGGGGACATTTTTTACTTCCTCAATGCGAGACAGTTTTGTCGGGATTTTCTTGAGTTGATTGCGTATTCCCGAAAAGTAAGTAAAATTTTTTGCATCAAGGAATAGAAACCAATTTGGCGATTCGTAAATAACAGGGCAAATTGTGTCTGTCCTTGGGAAGTACATAACCGTATTAAAAATTTTTAGGGGGTAAAAATATGACAAAGTATGTTAGAAAACGCGATGGGAGTTTTGTCGCTTTCCAGCGTGAAAAAATTGCTTTTGCAATTCAGCGGGCTATGGAAGCGAGTTGCCCAGACATGACAGTTGAAGAAATGGAGGAGACTGCAGAAAAGTTGGCTGAGGAAGTTGAGTTCCAAATTCTCAATGACCGAACCACACAGGTTCCTTCTGTAGAGGCAATTCAAGACGAGGTAGAAAAAGTCATTATCCGGCACAACCTCGCGGAAGTGGCAAAAGCGTATATCCTATACCGTAAGAAACGGCAGATGATTCGCGAGAGTGCCAATAGCCTGAGCGGGCAGCTGAAAGAGATTTTCGATTCTTCGTCCATTGATTCCGACCTCAAGCGTGATAACGCGAATGTGGATGGAAACTCAGCCATGGGCACAATGCTACAGGTAGGAGCTGCAGCGAGCAAGCTTTTTTTCAGTGAAAACTATTTGACGGAGGAGCAAAAGCAGGCAAATCAGTGCGGGGATATCCATATCCACGATTTTGATTTTTACGCGCTCACAGAAACTTGCTGCCAAATTGACTTTAAGGCATTGGCAGAGTGTGGTTTTTCTACCGGTCACGGGTTCATCCGGCCGCCGCAGAGTATTCAGAGTTATGCCGCTTTGGCATGTATCGCAATCCAGGCGAATCAAAACGACCAGCATGGCGGACAGAGCATTCCTAATTTTGACTATGCAATGGCACAGGGAGTAAAAAAGACCTATGCCAGAGAATTCGAACGGATTCTTTGTGAGTATTATGAGGAAATGAAGGGAAAGGAACCTGATGAAGAGAAAGAATTTGTACATCAAATCCTGACAGATATAATTAAAACACAGCCGGCAATGGTTCATCATGAAAAATTTGATACTGTCCTAGTGAGTACTTTAATGGTATCGGTGTTTGGCTATATGAATAAAGAATATCAATTGATATTGGATGAGATTGTAGCCAGAATACATAAAAAGGCATATCTTATGACTGAAAAAGCTACCCACCAAGCCATGGAAAGCCTGGTTCACAATTTGAACAGCATGCATTCGCGTGCAGGAGCGCAAGTGCCGTTCAGCTCTTTAAACTACGGAACCGATACAAGCGCAGAAGGGCGTATGGCAATTCGTCAGCTTCTTTTGGCAACTGAAGAAGGTCTGGGGAATGGCGAGACGCCAATTTTCCCCATCCAGATTTTTAAGGTCAAAGAAGGCGTTAACTACAACGAGGGCGACCCGAACTACGACTTGTTCCGCTTGGCCATGAAGGTTTCGGCAAAGCGTTTGTTCCCGAACTTCACCTTCATTGATGCGCCGTTCAATCTTCAGTATTATGTCCCCGGGCATCCGGAGACGGAAGTAGCTACAATGGGGTGCCGCACTCGTGTTAGGGGGATGGCAAGAGACAATAAAAAACATCGAGGTCTCTCAGATGGAGAACTCCGAGAGATGTTTATGGATATCGGAAGGTCAAAGGAGGAAACAGCAAGGAGCATAGTTGAAAAACAGCGACAGGAAGAAGAGGAAAGGCATAAACGGTTTCGTAATAGGTTGTTTCATTCGAAATCCATCGAAATAGACGATGATGTCGACATTGATGAAGAAACAGCCGCTCTGGAAAGAGAAATTGAGCTTGTCCGAGCAGGGAAGATTCACAAATACCTTGACCAGTCACCTGGTCAAGAAGAAGGTGAACAAGCGAAATTGCCGGAGACCGTCTTAATCGAAGTTGACAACAGCAGTTCGCAACACATGGTCTATGCTGATGTACAAAAAGAGCCCGAAGATTCCTCTTCAGACTCAAATCAAAGCAAAGAAAATGAAGGAGTTGCAGAAGAGCCTTTTGCCGATAGCGAGGCAGCTACCTCCCAAACGGTCGAAGATACTCCGGTTTGCAACAAGAGTATTTGTGACATCGATGTTTCTTTAAACGTAAGCAACGATATGGCCCCACAAGGCGAAGAACGGCCATCAGCCGAAGAAAACCATTTGGATTTGAGAGGTGTTTTTGACCCCGAGGAAGAAATCAGTTTTTTATTTGATGACAACCCGGCCCCTTCAGACGAGGCCCCTGCCCCTGAAGAAGCAGAAGATTTCGAACTGATTGATGCTGCTATTGTGAGTGACGCAGGTTATTTTGCGGTTACTTACGATGCGAATTCAAACAGTGGAACATTTGCTTTTGCTCTTGAAACGCAAGGCGATAGACGTTTTCATGAGAGTACGGTAGAAGAATGCAAGAATATTGAGCAGGCTACCTTTGAGGGAGCTGCCGCATTGCTTGAGGAGATTAAAAATTCGGGCTACACCTCTATCATCATTCACATGGATAAAGAATCCTGTGCGTTGCTCCGTAGAAACGCCATCTATGGCATAGTGGATGAATATAGCGAAAGCTGTATCAAGTACATTCAAAAAGCCAAAGAAATTGTACTGAAGTGCCATATCCGGTTGACGGATGAAACGTGGACTACAGAACAGATTGTTACCCAAAGCTTGGTGGAAGGCATGGCCAAAAAGGCCATCAAATAAAGAAAGGAGACACAAAAATGGTTATTGCAGTTGACACGGGAAACCGATGCATAAAAACGGCTCATGCAGACCCTTTTAGTGCCGGTCTTATCCGGCATTTTGATGCTCAACCTATTGTTTCGTCAGATACACTCTATTTTGAGGGGAACTATTATACCTTCTCCGAAACACAGGGGTATCATCGTAAAAACAAAACGGCGGATGACACCTATTTTATCCTTACCCTCGCAGCTATCGCAAGGGAAATCATTATGAAAGATGCACTGCAAAAAGCCGGGGGAGAAAAGGCGCTTCAATTTTCTTCTGTGTTGCGAGAGGCCGTGCGCGCCAAAGGCCTTAATACAGAAGGGCGTCAAAAAGAATTTGAAAGAATTGTGGAACAATCTCCAGCTGATTACAGCGAAGATGTGTTTTTGTCTGTAGGGTTGCCGCCCCGTGATATGAAGGCGCAGAAGGAAGCGTTTAGGAATTACTTCCTTCGAGATGGAAAACCGGTCTGTTTTACTTACAACAGCATTAAGTTTGAAATCCTCATCACGGATGTCTGTGTTTCTCCGCAAGGGTTTGCTGCGATTTTTCCAAATGATTTGTTCAAGCAGGTCATTCGCTCTCCGCAGGCGTACATCATTGACATCGGCGGGTATACCACAGATGTGGCGTTTGTGGTAAACCGCCGTATCGACCAAAGTTTTTTCGAAAGTATGCCTTTTGGTGTTATCCACATGGGTAATGAAATTATTGCGACAATCGACCAGGACTACCAGCAACCGATTACCGGCGTCCTTATTGAAGCGGTGCTGCAAGGCGAAAGCATTGGGAAGCCTGAGGTTGAGGACGCGGTCCGGAAACTGGCGGATGCTTATGCTCGCCGAATCATTGCTGCGCTGCGCGATAGGGGAGTAGACCTTGAACTTAGTTTGCCTGTATTAGTCGGTGGCGGAGTACAGCTCCTGAGAAGTTCCCTCGAAAAGGCTATCCGGCGAGATGAGATTTTTGTTATCCCGGATATTCGAGCCAATGCCATTGGTTATGAAGTGGTGGCAAATAGGCTTCTGAAGGAACGGCGCCATGCCCCTTAAAGGGTGGTGAGCCGAAATGAGAAACGAGGGAAGAATCAATCTCAGTTTTAACCTGGATGATGTTCGGCAGAAATTAGCATATGAGTATTTGCTTAGCTTAGGCCGAAAAAAATCGGTAACAGTGGTCGACCTTGTTCTGTCTACTGTCAATAAACAGCAAGAGGGTGAAAAGAAACAAAATGAATCTGAATCAGGATTGTCTGGACATTTGGAACAGCTTGTAATGGAGAGCGCCGCAGAAAATCGAGATTATTTGATTCAGATTCTTGACAAGTTATGCTTTATCGTTTCAGCAGGCCAAGGCGATAAAGAGAATAGAAAGTCTGAATATCCTAAAAGAGAAGCGGAGATTGCTATTGATGAAATGAGCGAAGAAGCTTTTGAGGCTTTTCTTTCCCTTTAGGAAAAAGACGGGATGCTTGCTCCCGTCTTTTTTTGTACAATTTTTTAGTTTTTTTTGAATCAAAAATTTCACTCATGGATGGGGCTGAGTGAAAAATCAGGCGTTTAATCATGCTTTTGGCTCTTCTTTGAGGCCTTTGTTTTATCGGGGATATCATCACCGAAAAGATACAATGCATCATTTTGGGACTTCGCGAAATCCATAAGTCGAGACATAAGCAACTCACCTTGGCGTTTTCGGCTGTCTGTATCATCAGAGTTTTGAACTACATCCTTTATCTTTTGAATGGTTTCCACAGGTAAACCGGATAAGAAGACCGCCGTTTCTCTAAGAACGGAATCATGAGAATCCAGATAAGCTGAATTTACCAAATTGGACAAGTCATAACCGAATGTTCGGCAAAAGGTCAAAAGAGATTGTACATTAAGTGGCAGGCCTCTTATTATGCGGCGAGAATAAAAGCTTCGTTCCATACCCAACAGGGTCGAAAAATCCATTTCTGTAAAATCATAATAACGCCGAGTATGCTCCATTTGTGCTCGAATCATATCCTCGATTTCATCATTAGACTCACGGACCTTTTGTGCGACAGACATAAGATGCTCACGAGCTTCTTCACGCGCTTTTTTACGAGCGCTGAAAGAGCCACTATAATTCCCCATATTTTTCATTCCTCTTTCAAGATTTTAAAATATAAATAGGCGTTGTGCTTGAACCTAAGTCGATTTTGCTCCTTTTCTAAATTTACCACAAAACGTACTTAGAATCAATAAGTCATTAGAACAAGTAAATGCAAAGACAGGAGGCTTACAAGTGAAATTGATTTATCTGAGTGCCCTTGACGCGAAAGTAGTTGGGAAAACCGGTTCGCTGGTTAGGTCGAAAGTTTTGCAAAACGGCGGTGAATATTCCAAGTCTTTTCTCTTTGAACAATGCAGCCGAGACAAAGCAAAGCTCAGGGCGGCAGTTATCCTGCTTGAAAACGAACCCGACAAGGAAAATGAAGATATAACCTTCTTTTTTGACAGCGAAACACTGGTATATGACTGGAATCTCGTTTTTCAAAATGATTGGATGGGGGTTCGAAATGCCAAAGAGTGGAGACGGTTTTTTAAAGCAACCCTAAACTTGCGCATTTTACCGAAGGTGCGAGATAAGGGTGTTCTTTCGGGAATTATGCGTTCCGAAATGTACGAAGGTATTGGTCTTATGCGCGATTATGTGGAAGCGCGCAGTGAATAACAGCGAGGTGTAATGGTTTGGATATCAGAGATGTGGTTAAATCTATCATGGAGACAGATGTTCAGGCGTTTGTCTTGTATCGGTCAATGACAAATTATCGTTCATCGGTGATTATCACACGACGGCTCAACGAGCTTATTGCTGATGAGCCGGATTTACAAGACGTTGCGGTCGCCCTTGCGATTTATCCCGCGCTTAAATGGTCCATGCATGGAGCTGATGCTGATGTCGTAATGAGTAGGATGTGTAAAAGCGACGAAGAGCTCCGCAGGCTTGGGAATGTACAAAAAGTCCTTGTCGCGGCTACGGGATTTGAGCCCAGGTTCTTATTGGAGAATAGGAAAAGATACTTTGATGCATGCTCCGAGCTTATTAGGCTTTTGGAGAAAGCCATAAAAAAGGTGGGGGAATATCCGAATGTCGGTAAAGTGTATCAATCGATTTTGAAACTGTTCTTAATGGATTCAAAAGAAGAACCCACAAAATACATTGTGAACCGCTATGTGAAAGATGCGGTACGGTTGGTATATGAATGCTATGGGGAGGAAATTGAGGAGCTGTTGGATGTTATCTTGTCGGGGGCGGTCTTGTCTGATGACGAAATGGCATATGTCTATCACAATATAACGCTTCTTTTAAAAGAGTATAACCGTATTGTGTGGCGCGCAAACAATTCAGATGACCGTGCGCTCCGTCTCCTTTCCTGTGAGACGGAAGATGAAATGCTTGAAATTACCTCAAAAGATGAAAAATATCGCCAAGCGTACTTGATTGTCGAATACATCAAGTTTATAAATGGGGCGATTGAAATGGTCAAGTCTTTTCCTGTAAATGGGAAGGAATACTATGACATCATCAAAACCATTGTTGACCTCAAACCCCAAAATATATCCGATGAAGTGTCCTCTCGCGAGCTCGGGATGTCGACTTATACCTATTCAGTGAAAAAGCGTAGGGCCTTGTCCGTATTGAGCTCAATTCTATGGGGATGCGATGGCGATGCTTTTGTTAGACTATTAACAGATGCTGCATAACAACACATCTCTCCAAACCACACCGACAAAAATAAAGCACACGCTCAGCGGCCTGTCGAATTGGCGGGCCGCTTTCTTGTGGTTCCCCGAAAAGTAAGTATATTGAATCTATCAATGAATAGAACCTCAATTCTGGAATCCGTAAATACGGCCCGGGATTGGGGTTTTATTTTTGAAACCACTGTGAAAGGAGCCACAACGAGGATGAACAAACACTGTTTTGGCAAGTCGGAATTTGGAGCGGTGAATGTAAACGGGACAACAATTATCGTGGTCGATAATCGTGTTACAACGATGAAAAACATGTGTGATTTGTTGGATGTTTCTCAACAGGATGTTATCCGTTTCCTCTCATCAGAAAATCGGTCAAGGATGAAACTGTTTCCTTTGAGTGTAAAAGCTGACCAGATGCTCGTAGAAATTCGTCTGCTTTGCCTTTTGGGATTTGCAGGGGCGAAGAAAAGAGCAATGGCAGTTCCGATGTAAAAGAAAGGAGAACGTATGGCTTATGGCTAACGAAAATGCACCGCGTGAATACAATGACTATGTCTTATATGAACAACAGGGCCCGGTAAGCTTCCTTAAAGCAAAAATGGACTGGGCGCCAATCGACAAAATTCATCTTTCTTTCGTCCAGCATACTGGAAGGGCAAAAGGGTGTGCCCAGGTTGCACATATCGAGGCTGCCCTTGGTGTTACTTCCCCTGGCAAGGAAAGTGCTTTGTTCCTCGCGGAAAGTGTGCTGAACGGGGTCATGTCCAACCGTCGGATTAAATCAATGAACTATCGCGAGGAACACAAAGAGCAGTATTGCAATCCAATTTTCACAAGTAATGGAGGCTCACCGGAAAGAAATGGCCGCCCGTGTATGTGGCGGGTAGTTACCCTGGCTCCTGGCATGAAAACTGATTTTGTACTTACTGCTGTGGAAGCTGAAGGCGTCGTAAACAAACTCGGCGGCTATTCAAAAAAAGAAGGCTCCCCTGTGACTCGAATCGATGTCGGGATGTCTATTGAGGAACTCATTACATTTGCAAGCGCAATCAAACAGGCCTGGCAGGCATATCTTGTATGCTCTGGTGTTTGCGTCCAAGGGAATTCCCCTCGCCCCACGGCCGAAAAATCGGGTTCCGCAAGTGAGAAGGGAAGTTCTTCTTCTCCGAATAATGCTCCTGAAAAATCCGAGAAGGGGAACGCAGATATTGCGAACCAGCTTTTTTGTGTTCTTTATGATACGGGATTCGTATTGAACAAGGGGTTCCCGCTTTTTACCACGCACGAACTGGCGGTTCCTTTTGTTCAGTCCCTTATTAGAGAACTGCTCCACTCAGAGCACAAATATGTGGCCGATGAAGAATCCTATAATGCGGCAGTTCGGTTTTTGGAAAAAGCCAAAGAAGGGACTTGTGCAATTAGCTTTACTTCAAAAATCAACCCGAGCAAGGAATGCAGCCTCGTAATTGAGCTTGCGTATCCAACTGTGAACTTTGCTGGTCCCCAGCAGGGGAAAACCACTGCGTGAGCTGTGGGAGTATACCAAAAACATATCTCATAGCCCTCCGTCTGGAGGGCTTTTCTTTTTCGCCAAATTCAATAATTTGGAAGGGGAGCACTTATGTATATAAGAAAATGCCGCCAGTGCGGTATAGAGTTCGAGTGCCGGGCAAAGAACACTATGTACTGCCCGGATTGCGCCCAAATGCGCAAAAAGGCATCAGATGGAATGTCTTGGGCAAAGCGGAGACACAGGCTTCATGCCAAAAGGGCTCCGCAAGAAGCAAAAAGACATGCTATGCAAAGGCTTGAAATAAAACTTGCAATGGAGCTTGGGATTGACCAATCTTATTTACCATATTGGAAGGAAATGTGTCCAGCTTACTACGAAAAATGGATGCAGAACCATTTGGAAAATATTCCTGGGCTTGAAAAAAAACAGGAGGAAGCAGTATGAGGACAAAGCATGACCAAAGATATGTACGCTCTGGCGATTATAGGAGTAAATACATATCGGCTCATCCAGGGCTTAAAGGATATTATATGTGCGCATATTGCGGACGCATTGTTCCTTTAAAAAAGATGGAGGTAGACCATATCATCCCAATCAATCTTGTACAGCGTAAACGGAGATACCGATGGGTGATTGGAGAAGGAGATGTGAATGATGTTAAAAACTTGACCGCATCATGTCACAAATGCAACTCAAAAAAATCCAACAAAGGCGGAGTTTGGATTTTGCATGGCCAAGCAGGCCGTGTACTACAACCTATTATTTGGTGTGTGTTTGTGATGTTCTGCGCGGTATATGGCTATTGGTTTTTAAGCTATGCGCCGTTTATTCCATTATTTAACGCTATGGGACTAATATAACCCCGGAAAGGAAATATCATGAAAAACATTGGAGATTTTCGTATTAAGTGGCACGGAGAGGAACATGTTGTTCCTGTAAGCGATGACGGGCATATTACTTTGCCGGATGGGACTGTCCGCAAACTGTCTGATGAACAGTTTAAAATGGTCCAGGAAAAGCTTGCTGAAAAAGAAAAAGAAGAGGCGTCCGCGAAACCCTTGACTATACCGGCCGAAGGCGATTTTCGAGAACTGCCCCATGAGGAAGACCCCGTTGTAGACTCCAAGAGCAAGGACGCCAGCGAAGAAAATACTACACCGCCTGCGCATCAAAAGCCCCAAAAGGAAAAGCTGGCCAAAGATAAAAGGGGCGAGGGCAAGGCCTCCCGTCAAAAAAATCCTCTCACCGCAGTTGTCGTTCTTTTGGTCATATTGTTGTTTAGTATGGGGGCTTTGCTGGTCGGTGGAGCAATGATGGGATATATTGGATTTAAAAATATAATCGAAATGAACGGCCCCACCGTTACAGTTCCGAATAGTATTACAGACCCGAATTCTATTCCCTCCATTGAACCTGGCACGCCCGATGGCCTTGACGAGACTAAAACAATCCTTTTCATTGCACGAATTAAAACCCCGGAAGGAGAAGAAAAAGAAGTCGTGCTCGGATATTTTACAACCGAAGATGATACCTCGGATTTGCCAGAAATTCTACCTGGGGATAATACGACATCTGGGGCACGAGATAGCTCTTCCAGTAGTGGTTTAGCAGTTGACGGAGAACCTAATGGAGATATTGTATATCTTTCGGGGGAAGGAGGGGCCAGGTAATGAGTATCGAGGATAAAATTCTTCAACGGCTCTATATAAAAATCATTGTAGCAGGCATTGCCGCACTCATTTTAGGGGTTGTCGCGGCGATTTTAAGCAGAAATTGGCAGACCTTGCTCCTTGGGGGCGTAGTCCTGGCCGGATTTCTATATACTTTTTTTGCGGCTCGCAACAATGTGAAAAAAGGGAATGTTATTTCAATATACGCCCAATGCTTTGATGCAACAGAATATCGAAGCTGGATTGGCAAAAGGGCCCAAAAAAGAACAACATATCGATTTGTTGCCCAGGCACAAAGCTCGCCTTTTGATGGAGACGATGAATTGATGGCCAACCTGTTCATTCGTGCAGATGTTGGTAAATTTAATATTGGAGAGACCTACTGCCTTTTGTTTAGAAAAAATCCCGAAGGAATGTATGACGAGGAAAGTTTGATGACTTATGGCGCCGTTCCTCCCGACGTGCTTTCTTTTTCTACATCTAATGGGGACAATGATGCTGAACAAGGGGATGGCGGCATCGATAATCTCAACGATGTTTCTGATGAACCGCAAGGCAATGAGCAGAAGGGAAAGTTAATCTATTTTACGGAAGAAGAAAAAGGAGATGCCCCGCATTGAACTCGCGGTTAATGATTCATTTTATAAGGGAGGGAAAGGATAATGGGTATCAAATTGTTTCGGCTTTTTTTATTATTGCTTCTTTGGTTTTGATTTTCTATTGTTACAACCAGCGCTCTGAACTGTCCGCAAAGTATCGGGGAAAAGTATATGTCAGAGAAAGTGAATTAGTCCCCTCTACAATACACCATGTTGAGTGGGAGGCAGGGAAGGGATATACTGTTTATTGTAAGGTAGAAGGAGAACGCCAGCTGATTGCATTGCCTGCATCCCAAGGCATACTGCATCGTTTTACAGAGGAAAGTGACATAAAGGGGGGAGCCTTGTTCCTCATTTGCATACAAGGCAAAGGTGAGCGTGCCTATCAGCTTGCCCCAGTGAAAAACACAGGTGTTTTAGCTGTTTACACTGATAGGCTGTCATCGAGGAGTGCTCGCAGGCTCAATCAACAACTGCAGCTTATCAACTTAGTCGCAGGAGTATTGTGGTGTGTGGGATTGTTTTTTTTAAATGGCTTGCCCACTCTTTCAATTGCGCTTAGTATCGTAGCTGCAGCTCTTTTTTATCGCAACCAAACGTATAGAATGTGGACAAAGAACCCAAACTTCTGTATAATTAAAGAGAAGAGTTCTGAGCAAATAGAACAAATGGGCAAAGACCCATTTCCGGCCGGATACAATGATTGGACAGATAACGAAAAACAGTTGTTCAAGATTGACGCAAAAATCGGCGCTCGAAATGAACCATCTGAAGCGCTTGATGGCTTAGACAGCATTACCATTGAACAGGCTACGGAATGGGAGACTTCTGAGAATGTTCTTGTCGAAGACCTTGGCGACTTTGAAGGCAGTGCGGATAAGCCGGATATAAAACACAAAAGCATCGTACCTGTCGCGTGCAAAAACTGTGGTTGTATTGTCGACAATGATGCAAGATTCTGTTCTCAATGTGGCGCAAGGATTCAAGATGATTCTGGGGAACCTTGTATTAAGCAACCGGACAGCATTCCTTCACAAAACGACCCCGTATATTCTGAAGAAGATACTCCTCCTGAAGATGAGGATATTTCTGTGACGCAAGAAACACCTATTGGTAAAAAGTCTGGTCGTCGCCGGCGCCGCGCCAAAAAGGCCCCGAGCGAGCTTGGAAGTCTGCTTAATAAAGTTCAGGACAATTCTTTCAATGAATTATAACAAAGGAAGTGGATTTTAGTGACACCCCGATACGGCGAAAAGCTTCCCGGTTCGCCCCTTAACGAAAAAGAATGGAAACTACTACAAGATATAGTACAGAAAGAAAAAGAACAGCTTCCTGATGGGGCTCGTGGTTTCCGGGTTGCAAATTTAGAACATATTGCTGAACAAATCTTCAAAGAGACACAAAAAAGAGGGCTGAAAAAAGACACCCCCATATGTATCGTCTGCGGAGAAGACGCTAAAGTCCCAACTGGTTTTTGTAGAATTTGTACAGGGTCGTTTAGAACCAGAGGTGTCTTGCGCGTTGCAGGAAAAGTTCGTGGGAAATCCTGGACGGATACCTTATGCGTATGTTGTGGAGAACACAGGGCTTCATCAAAGGGGTTGTGCAGGTCCTGTTTTTACTATAAACAAAAGAATGGGTTTAAAACCAACGAAGAAGTGATACAGTTTTTAAATGAAAGAGAAAAACACATGTATCCTTCAGAAGACGATGGCTCAATATTAACAAAAGCACGATAAATCAGTATTAAAATTCGGCTGCCCTTTGTTGGCAGCCTATTTTTTTGCTCATAAAATATTTATTTTTACCTATATATTGTCATTAAGTTCTATATATGGTATAATTAAAACGCAACATGAGGAGGACATAAAATAAGCCGTTGTAGTTTAATGGTAGAACTCCTGCCTTCCAAGCAGGTCGTGCCAGTTCGATTCTGGTCAATGGCTCCATGGGTTTTCGTGTTCCCTAAAAAAATATGCATGGGCCCGTATTGGTTTCGACAGGGTGTTGAAGGGCTCGTTACGCGGGGATGCAACCACCTTACGGGGCAAACAAAAAAGTAAACGACAATAATCGTTTCGCTGCTCCTGTCGCTGCTTAATTGCAGTAAAGGAGGTCAAAACGGCGCACCTGTTGCCGGGTAAGCGCATGAGGTTCAAAGATTCGGTAGCTGATGGGCACCGCCCTAAGTAAAAACGGGAACGGGGTTAAGGTCATAGTTTCTTCCCCCGCTGCCTGTTTTGCAGGGAGCAATAAGAAGCGTGGGGAACCACTGTTATCCTGCCTTTCGTCAGATGAGGCGCCAACAGGAACAAAAAGGCATTCATGTGGCTATCGCGTAAGCATTAACGAGCAGATAGACATTTTGGACACGGGTTCAACCCCCGTCGGGTCCACCAAGGGATT
>ERZ1036464.119-NODE-119-length-53874-cov-8.723629_pt1 | contig 53874 bp, 46 predicted proteins | sample MGYA00514230_ERZ1036464 | MGnify/ENA primary metagenome ERZ1036464 (study PRJEB33795, sample SAMN09464918) | human gut metagenome | isolation source: Bloodstream | host: Homo sapiens | place: USA: Stanford, California | collected 2016-06 ... | reverse complement strand
GGCGAGGCCACCTTCCTTTCCTTCGCCCCGGGAGCCGTCTCGCTAACCTCCTCCCCCCAAGTAAGGGGTAGCGGGGCGAGGCCCTCCGGTAGCTCGCCGGTACCCTCCAGCCAAGGGCGGTAGGCAGGCGAGAGGTATAGGGCGGGATCGTCCGATACGAAGCAAAGCCGCCCGATGTCGCTGCCCGAGGTATCCAGCTCCACGCCGAGCCGGGCGGCGTACCAACGGCTCATGGCTTCGTAGACCCTCCGGTGATTGCCCGGCGTGGCGGTCTCGTCCGTGGCGGCGTAGGCGATGAGTTTCGCCCCGTCGCCGCTGGGACTGCGGAAATACGCCACGGTGTAGGGCGCTTCCGTGGCGAGCGGGGTGATACGCTCCAGCTCCCGTTCCCCTACGTGGTCGATGTCGAGTACCACCAATTGGTTATAGCGGGTGATGTGAGGGTCGAGGCGTTTCCCGGAGTAGGTGGCCTGTGGGGTGAAAGCGGGCAGTTTTTTCTTTAGTTTGGCGGCCAGTTCCTTGTCGCCCGACGCTAGCGCCTCCCGCGTCTCGTCGATGAACTGCTTGTACGTTCCTCTTTGGATGTTTTCCAGTACGCCCGCTAGCGAGGCGTCTCCCTTGTATCGTCCGAAAAGGGCGAATAATGACGTGTTTATCATACTATATTTTTAAGTGATAAAAAAAGAGCCAGTGTCTCTGGCTTGATGCCGCTAAGGTAGGGAGGCGCTTTGGGACGCCTCCCAAGTTTTAACTTTTGTTGTGAAAAACGGGAAGCTTGTTATTCATGCGCTTTCCCGTATTCCTCCTGCGCCGTCGAGAGGATGCTCCGGAAGCTCCTTGGCTCCGGGCAGCCGTTGGGGTGTATCTCGAACACCTCGTCCAGCGCCCGTATCATGGCTTCCCGGTTCGTCTGCCCGTTCACCCGGAACCGCGGGTCATCGAGGATGGGCAGCGTCAGCCGCACGAAGTCTTTCACGGAGCCCGTGTAGATGATCTTCTCCCGTTTAACCAGATCCTCCTCCGGCTGGTAGTCTTTAAACAACTTATGCGCCCCCTTTGCGTCTTTTTTCAAGTCCACCCATGCCTTTTGGGCATTTTCCAGACTATCCAGCAGCTTTCTCACGCTTGTTTCCGCTTCCCGGAAACTGATTTTTTTTCATATATGATTAATTGTTAAAGTTAAAAACATCGCAAAGGTACATTATCCGCGTGATAATTCCTCGGAAGTTGTTGCTTTGCCGGATATATATGCTTATATTTGTAATTACTCATAAAAACAAAGATCGCTATGATAATAAAGAAGATTCCTTACGGACTGACGGATTTTGAGAGGATTAGGAAAGAGCCGTATTATTATGTGGATAAGACTCATTATATCGAGTGGTTGGAGGAATCTGCCAATTTCTTCTTCTTGATCCGTCCGAGGCGTTTTGGAAAGTCTTTGTTTATCAACATGCTTAGATGGTATTACGATATCTATAGGCGGGATCGTTTCAAGGAAATCTTCGAGGGGCTGTATATCGGTTCGCATCCTACGGCGGAGCAAGGGAAATACCTTGTGCTCGATTTTAATTTCGCCGGCGTGAATCCGGACCCGGATCGATTGCTGGCCTCGTTCAATGATAATTGCTCGATGCGTTTCGATCTTTTCGCCGGGCTTTACGGACATATGTTCAATCCCGGTTTCGCCAGTGAATTGAAAAGGCTCAAGAACGCGGACGAGAAATTGAACTACCTGATCGGGCAGGCTACGTTGCTGGATCTTCCGATCTACCTGTTCATCGATGAGTATGATAATTTCACGAACGCCATACTCGCCAATGTGGGGAATGAGCATTACCGTAAATTGACACATGGCACGGGGTTCTTCCGCTATTTCTTTAATAAGCTGAAAGAAGGTGCCACGGGAAACGGACCGATCAAGCGTATGTTCATCACGGGAGTCTCTCCGGTCACCATGGATGACGTGACAAGTGGATTCAATATCGGTGCCAATATGAGCACCGATCCCCGGTTTAACGGGATTATCGGGTTTAGCGAGCGGGAGGTACGTGATATGTTGTCTTATTATAAAGACGTGGATATGCTGGCCGGAGAGGTAGATGAGGTGATCGGCGTGATGAAGCCATGGTACGATAATTACTGTTTCTCGAGAGATTCGCTCCACGAGCCGATGTATAACTCGGATATGGTGCTGTATTTCCTGAATCATTATCTTCCGTTGAAAAAAGTTCCGGAGAACATGATCGATAACAACATCCGTACGGATTATAATAAGCTCCGTCATTTGATTCGCTTGGACAAGAAAATGGGCATGAACGCCTCTATCATCCAAGACATCGTGACGAATGGTAGCGTGACCGGTATGATCCAGACGGCTTTACATGCTGAGGATTTAACGAAATCTGAAAATTTTAAAAGCTTACTTTATTATTTCGGGCTTTTATCTATAAAAGGCACTAAATTTGGACGTACGGTATTAGGTGTACCTAATTTGGCAGCTAAGGAACAGATCTATTCCTTTTTGGCAGATGCATACAAAGAGGTGGAAACTTCGCCTGATAACACTGATATTTAAAGGCTGGGATTTGGTGGCTTGTGATTGAATGCCTATATTTGGCATGAAACTTTAAATCTGTATCTTATGAGAAAGCTTCTGGGGTTTTTATGCGTATGCGCGTTGGCTATCGTTACGGCTAGGGCACAAGATGCGGTGGATGACTATGTCTCTTCCGCCGCCGGCCAATCCGTGATCTACCATGGGAAGGAGCAATTAAAATATCCCACCTCGATAAGAAATCACCCCTATTTGAAGAGCGAGAAATACGTACCCGGGGATCTTAGCTTCGAAGGCATTCTCTACAAGGACGTGAAAATGCGCTTAGACCTGTACAAGAATGAGTTATTACTGCTCTCTCCGGACAATCGCTATAATATCGTCTTGCCGAGCGATCGGGTAGACTACGCTGAGTTTCATGGGTACGATATCTTCTACAGGTATCCGGACGAGCGGTCGGGCAACTTGCCGGAAGGTTATTACCTACGGTTGTATGAAGGGAAGTGTACCGTGCTGGGGAAATGGTCTTGTATATTATCTAAGACGATAAAAGATATGCAGGTCGATGAATCCTTCGATCAGTCCGTAAAATACTACATCCGGAAGGAGGGCGTTTATTATACCGTGAGGAGCAAAGGCTCCGTGTTGAAGGTCCTCAAGTCCAAGAAAAAAGAGCTGGCCCGGTATATCAAGCGGCGAAAGCTGGATTTCAAGCACGCTCCCGAGGAAGCCATCGTAGCCGTGGTGAGACAGTATGAACAGTTAAACGAGATCCCATGAGAAAGAGCCTATATATCGGTATGGTAATGTGCCTGCTGTCCGGCTGGACGGCGAGGGCGCAGCGGACGGTCGATCTGGATTTCCGGCAAGTAACCTTAAATGTCGTGTTCGACGCTATCGAGCGGCAGACCGGACAGCCCGTCTACCGGCAACCCTTGGAGACGGACTCCATGGTCGTTAGCGTACACAGTGAGAAGGAAGAGCCCTTGGTGGCGTTGCGGCGTGCGTTGGAGGGAACTCCCTTCCAAGTATCCTCGTATGGCGGCGCCTTCTTTGTATTGAGAGATAACACCTTGATGACCTCCCTGCCCGAGAACTTCTTCCTGCGGGAGAAGCGGAGAGAGGGCGATGGCGACGAGGAAGGCTCCGGTATCTCCCTGATGGCGGGCCGGAAGCAGCAGAAGGCTACCTCGGAGAACAAGGTCTACGAGATCGGCGACGCCTCGGGCAAGGCGGCGGACCGGGTCACGGTGACCGGTAATATCAGCGATTTCAAGACCGGCGAGCCGATGGTGGGCGTGGCCGTGTTCGTGAAGGACCCGATGATCGGGGCTACTACCGACGCTTACGGCTATTATACGCTGCGCCTCCCTCCCGGACGGCACGAGCTGTACATACAAGGCATGGGCATGAAGGACACCCGGCGGCAGATCATGCTCCATTCCGACGGCAAGCTGGATATCGAGCTGGAGGAACAGGTCTACACCTTGAAGGAGGTCACGATCTCCTCCGAGAAGATCGCCAACGTGCGGAATACGACGATGGGCGTGGAACGCCTGAAGGTGAAGGATATAAAGAATATCCCGATGGCGTTCGGCGAGGTGGATATCATGAAGGTAGTCATGTCGCTCCCCGGCGTGAAGGCGGTGGGCGAGGCCTCTAGCGGCTTTAACGTGAGGGGCGGGGCGACGGACCAGAACTTGATCCTCTTCAACGACGGCACGGTCTATAACCCGACCCACCTGTTCGGCTTCTTCTCCGTCTTCAACCCCGACGTGGTGAAGGACATGGAGCTGTACAAGAGCAGCATCCCCGCCAAGTATGGCGGACGTATCTCCTCGGTACTCGACATCAACAGCCGGGAGGGTAACAAGAAGGAGTTCAAGGGATCGGCAAGCATCGGCTTGCTGACCAGCCGCCTTACCTTGGAGGGGCCTCTCTTCTCCGAGAAGACCTCCTTTATCGTGGGTGGACGTACCACTTACTCGGACTGGATCTTGAAGAAACTCCCCGAGAAGAGCGGCTATAAGGATGGCAACGCCGGGTTCTACGACCTGAACGCCACGATTAACCATAAGTTCGACGAGCGGAACAACCTCTATCTGAATGGCTACTACAGCCACGACCGTTTCCGCTTTAACGCGGATGAGCGGTATGCCTACGAGAACGCCAACGCCTCGGTGAAATGGAGGCATATCTTCTCGGATCGTTTCACGGGGGTCCTCACCGCTGGCTACGACCATTATGGCTACAATACCCGTAATACGGATAACCCGGTGAATGCTTATTCCCTCGCTTTCCGTATCGACCAGATGTACGGGAAGATGGACTTCACGCATTACCTGAGCGATAAGCATACGCTGGATTTCGGCGCCAGCTCGCTGTTTTACGACTTGGAGCCGGGGAAATACCTTCCCTATGGAGGGGAGTCGTTGGTGAAGGAGGACCGGATGGAGAAGGAGAAAGCGGTGGAGTCCGCTATCTATGTGGGCGATCGTTGGGATATCACCTCCCAACTCTCCTTGAACGTGGGGGTCCGTTATTCCATGTTTAACGTATTGGGGCCCCGTACCTATAATCTCTATGCCGACGACCAACTGCCTTCCTTGGCTACCGTGACGGGTACGGTGGATAAGACCGGGGCGTTCAAGACTTACCACGGGCCGGAGTTCCGGGTATCCGCCCGTTATGCCTTTACCGAGGACTTCTCTGTGAAGGCCGGCTTTAATACGATGCGCCAGAATATCCATAAGCTATCCAATACGACCATCATGTCGCCCACGGATACGTGGAAGTTGAGCGACGCTAACATCAAGCCGCAGACGGGTATGCAAGTGGCCGCCGGGCTATACCGGAATTTCTTGAACAATACGATCGAGGTCTCCTTGGAGGGATATTACAAGACGATGAAGGATTACCTAGATTACCGGAACGGCGCCGAGCTGCTGATGAACCACCACATCGAGACGGACGTGCTGAGGACCGAGGGGCGTGCCTATGGCGTGGAGCTGATGGTGAAGAAAACGCAAGGGAAGTTGAACGGCTGGGTAAGCTATACCTACTCTCGCACGCAACTGCGGCAGAACGATCCGATGATCGTCACTCCCGTGAACAATGGGGATTGGTACGCCGCCGATTTCGATAAGCCGCACGACTTGAAGTTCGTGGGTAACTATAAGTTCACGCATCGTTTCAGCTTCTCGCTGAATTGCGATTATAGCACGGGACGGCCGATCACCTTGCCGGTCTCCAAATATCATTACGGGGGCGGGGAGTTTGTCTACTATTCGGACCGTAATCAATACCGCATCCCGGACTTTTTCCGGATGGACGCCTCGTTCAACATCGAGCCGAGCCACCACCTGACGTTGCTCACGCATAGCACGATCTCTTTCGGAGTCTATAACCTGACGGGGCGAAAGAACGCCTACTCGGTGTATTATATATCGGAGAACGGGAAATTAAAGGGATATAAGATGGCGATATTCGGGGTGCCTATCCCGTTTGTCTCTTATAATATTAAATTTTAGGGGGGAGTTGAGATGAGGAAAGAAGCGAAGATAAAAGATTCTATAAAAGGCTTTCATTGGTGGCTGGGGGCTTTGCTGTTGTTATTGTCCGCCTGTGTCACGGATTACGAGCCGAAGGGCTTGGAGCAGGTACGGGATTTGTTGGTCGTGGATGGTATCATCACGAATGGCGAGACTACGATAAAGCTCCGGAGAAGCGTGGGCCTGACCGACGATTTCACGGAGGATGAGTTCGTGAATAACGCCAAGGTGGTGGTGGAGCGTGAGGATGGAGCTGTTTTCACTTGCGCTAATTCTTCCGGGAAGGGAGAGTATAAGGTGGATATGGGAGAGCTGGACCCGGGTAGCCGGTACCGGCTACATATCTCGCTGGATGGGCTGGAGTATGAGTCGGACTATCTGGGACCGGAGATAACGCCTCCGATCGACTCTCTCTCCTTGCTGAAGAAGGGGCCGGGAGAGGAGGTCCGTCTCTGTGTGTCTACGCATAATGCCCCGGATCGATCCTCTTATTTCCGCTGGATGTATAAGGAGAATTGGGAGGTGAAGGCGGAGATCTTCATGGCCGCCGAGAAAATGGGTAATACGGTCGTAATATATGATTTACTTACATCGAATAATTGGTATTATTGCTGGGGGAAGGACAGCTCGAAGGTGATCTCCCTAGGCAGTTCCGACAGGCTGACGCAGAACGTGATCGCTAACAAAAGTATCGCCTCGTATCATCCCAGCGATCGCCGTTTCTCGATGTTGTATCATGCGGAGGTGGAACAATATGCGTTGCACCGGGAGGCTTACGACTACTATTTTAATTTGCAGAAGAACATAGAGGAGTCTGGTAGCTTGTTTGCCCCTATTCCTTCCGAGATGAAAGGGAATATCCGCTGCGTGACGGACCCGGAGGTTCCGGTGATCGGTTTCGTGGAAGTAGCGACAGTAACTCGCCTCAAGCGTTTCTTTCCGGAGATAGAGAAGGTATATGAGGCCGAGGTTACGGGCTGCGCAAGCACGATCGTACAGGGATCGGAATATGATAATAATCCGGATTACGGATATGTTTCCTATAATCCGATGAATGCGGCGAGTAATACGTATGCGCTGAAACGTTGTATGGATTGCGGCCGTTTTGGTTCGAAACAGAAGCCCTCTTGGTGGCCTACCAGTCATTTATAATTTAGTTGCTATGGAGAAGTCTATGATAAAACAATGGATCTTGTCGCTCCTCTGCCTCTTATGGGCGGGGCAAACGGTTCTCGCAGGGGAATTGCGAGAGCGGGTTTATCTGCAAACGGATAAGCAATTTTATCTGTCGGGCGAGCTTGTATGGATGAAATTCATTGCCACGGATTTGGACCAACGGTTGTCCGACGTGAGCAAGGTCGGGTATGTGGAGCTTCTGGATAGCGCCTCGGCGGTCGTGCAAGCCCGACTCGTGCTGGAGAAGGGGGTAGGGAATGGTTGCCTGCAATTGCCGTCTACCTTGCCGACCGGAAACTATCGGCTGGTGGCCTATACCCGTTATATGCGGAACGAGGGGGAGGAGGTCTTCTTTGAGAAGCCGCTGACGGTGGTGAACACCTTCGTGACGAACGAGACCCTGCTGACGGATACTTTATTGCCCGCTTACTCTTTTACGAGGCGAGAGGGCCCGGTTTCCGTATCACCGGACCGTATGACCTATGATACCCGTTCAGGGGGGGAGATCCGGATAAACGGCTTGCCCCCGGATCTACAGACCCTATCGGTCTCTATCGCCGGGATTGACTTGTATAAACCTTCCGCCCGGAGCGGTATCGTTGATTGGAAACAAAACATGCCTACTACGGGATCATCGCCTGCCGATCGTAAATTCTTGGCGGAATACGAGGGGCCGATCCTGACGGGGAAAGTGATCGATCTGTCTACGGGCGAACCTTCGTCTAAAGAGGCGGTGAGGCCTTTATTGGGCTTTTCCGGGGGGGAGATCCGCCTTTTCGGGGGGCAACTGGGCGCTGCCGGGGAGGTGACTTTCTTTACGAAACATATATCCGGGACGCACGAGATCGTGACGGTGGCTTTATCCCCTTCCTCCTCTCGCTACCGGGTGGACATCGAATCTCCTTACGCTACGCATCCGGAGAAGGAGCTTCCCGCCTTGAGATTGAATCCCGCTTGGCAAGATGAGTTGGTGAAGCGGAGCGTGGGGCTACAGGTGTTGCATGCTTACCGGTCTGATTCCTTGGTTCGGGAAAAAGCGGAGAAGCCTTGGTTCCAGTGGCAACCGGATTGGAGTTATCTTTTGGATGAGTACACCCGTTTCACGACGATGGAGGAAGTCGTGATCGAGTTTATCCCCGGCCTCCGCTTCCGTAAGATGGATGGGGTTCGCCGGTTGGCGGTCCTGACCGAGGAGCGGATCGGGTATACGATCGGTAACTCATTGGTTTTATTGGATGGTATCCCCATCGTCGATCATGAGGTCATTTTTAAGTACGATCCCCTAAAAATCCGGAAGATCGATGTGTATAAAGGTAAGTACGTATTCGGTGGGCAGATATTCGACGGTATAGCCTCCTTCTCCTCTTACGAGCATAATTACCCGGGTCTGGTAGTCGATAACTCCACCCAGTTCTTTGATTATGAGGGCACGCAAGCCCAGCGCATCTTCTATATGCCCGCTTACCGGACAGAGGCCGAGAAGCGATCCCCCGTTCCGGATTTCCGCCATACCTTACTTTGGCGACCCGATATCCGGACAAACGGCGAGTCCTCTATATCCATCCCCTTTACCACCTCCGACATGACCGGTGATTTCACCATCACCATCGAAGGCCTGACCCAAACCGGCGAGGCCCTCTATGCGACGGAACAATTTCAGGTAAAATAACGTGCGGTATGGATTATTCTATTTATCTTTGCCTTGACAAACAAAATATCTTACTATGAAAAAAGAAATCGGAAAATGGTTGATGGATATCGCTAAGTATGTAGTGACTGGCGGAATCATTAGCACATTCATCAGTAATTATCAACAGCAGAGTTGGATTATTTATATAAATGCGGCAATTGTTGCTATAATTACTTTTTGGGCGGGTACCCGCTATTTTAAGGAAGGAGAAAGGGCTGAAAACAGTAAAAAAAGGAGGAAATAGTTATGGGACCTTATTTATTCTTTTGTAGTATAGTGGTTATTCCTTGTGTCGTTTATCTGATATATTCATATACGCATACAAATAAGAATAACATAATGGATAGCGATAAATAGTTACTTGGATATCCTCATTCTCATCTTAAATCCGTACTTTTGGCGAAAAATCAGATTTAAAGATGAGAAGTTTCGCTAGTGACAACAATTCCGGCGTGCATCCCCGGGTAATGGATGCGATCATCAAGGCAAATGATAATCATGCGGTTGGATATGGTGATGATCCTTGGACAGAGGCCGCTACGAGTAAGATACAAGAAGTGTTCGGCAAGGATGCTTCTCCTTTTTTCGTGTTTAACGGGACGGGGGCGAACTCCGTGGCCCTGCAAGCCGTGACCCGTCCGTTTAATAGCATCCTGTGCGCCGAGACCGCTCATATCAACGTAGACGAATGTGGTGCTCCCGCACGGATGACCGGTTGCGCCATCGTCACGATCCCTACGACGGACGGTAAGCTGACACCGGAATTGATCCGTCCCCATCTGAAGAACTTCGGGGTTTGCCACCACTCGCAACCCAAGGCCGTTTATATCTCCCAAGTATCGGAATTAGGTACGATCTATACGATAGAGGAAGTGAAAGCGATCGCCGATCTCTTACATTCGTACGATATGTATCTGCATATGGACGGAGCACGCTTGGCGAACGCCTGCGCTTACCTGAATTGCACGATGCGCCAAGTGACCGTAGACGCAGGCGTGGATATCTTGAGCTTCGGAGGCACGAAAAACGGTATGATGATGGGAGAGGCCGTGGTCTCGTTCCGCCCGGAGATCACGGAGAACCTGCGATTTTACCGAAAGCAATCCGCTCAGCTAGCCTCGAAGCTACGTTATCTCTCCGCCCAGTTCATCCCTTATCTGGAAAATAACCTCTGGCTGGAGAACGCCATGAAAGCGAATATCAGTGCCGCCAAGCTAGCGGACGTGCTACGACAATACCCGGAGATTCATTTTACGCAGAAGATCGAGTCCAACCAGCTCTTCTTCACGATCCCTGCCGAGGCGTTGAGAAAGTTGCAAGATAAATATTTCTTCTATATGTGGAACGAGGAGATCAACGAGGCCCGTCTCGTTACCTCTTGGGATACTTCCGGCGAGGATATCGCTGAGTTCGAGCAGTCATTGAAAGAGATATTCGGTTAAGGTATAGATATAAAATGAATATAAACATTAGATCGAATCCTATGAGGAAATGGTTTATTTGGGCGATCGTTATGATCGGATGTTTGCCCATAAATAAGGCATTGGCACAGCAAAGCGGCGATGCCGAGCGGAATACGTTGCGTATCATGAGCTATAATATCCGCAACGGAAGGGGCATGGATGAGGTGACGGACCTCGGGCGTATAGCGGAGGCTATACGTAAGGTAGCCCCCGATGTAGTCGCCGTACAGGAGGTAGATAGCGTGACCGGAAGAAGCGGCGGGATCGACGTGCTCCGGACACTGGGAGAACGCACCCTGATGTTCCCTACCTACGCCCCGGCCATCGACTTTGATGGCGGTAAATACGGAGTAGGTATGCTGAGCAAGGAGAAGCCGGTGAGCTACCGCTATATCGCCCTTCCCGGACGGGAGGAGGAACGGGTCTTGCTATGGGTCGAGTTTGAGAGATATATCTTCTGCTGCACGCACCTTTCCTTGACGCCGGAAGACCGGATGCTCTCCTTGCCGATCCTTCGGCGGGAAGCCGCTTCCGCGCATAAACCCCTGTTTATCGCCGGGGATTGGAACGCTACGGCGCATTCCCCCTTTATCACGGAAATCAGCAAGGATTTTCTACTGTTGAGCAATCCTAAACAGGCTACCTTCCCGGCTTCCACGCCGGATAGCTGTTTGGACTATATTGCGGGTTATGTAAAGAATGGACAGCCCTTTACCCGTTTGTCCGCATGGGTTCCCGAAGAGGCGGTGGCATCGGATCATCGCCCGGTCGTAACGGAGGTTCGTCTGAAGGCTAAGCCGGAAGAGATCTTTTATGCGGCGCCCTATCTCCAAAATCCTACGGAGGGCGGCATAACGGTGATGTGGCAGACCCATGTCCCTACGTATAGTTGGGTAGAATACGGTACGGACACGCTGAACCTGAAAAAGGCCCGCACCATCGTGGACGGTCAAGTGATATGCAACGGCTTGCATAATAAGATTCGGCTGACGGACCTACGACCGGGGCAAACCTATTACTACCGGGTATGCTCGCAGGAAATCATGCTTTACCAAGCCTATAAGAAAGAGTTTGGCGAGACGGCGGTATCCCCGTTCTACACTTTCAAGGTCCCTTCCGCATCCCAAAAGGATTTCACGGCCTTGATCTTTAACGACCTGCATAAGCATATCCCGACCCTAGACGCCTTATACGGGCAAGTGCGTGATATCCCTTATGATTTCGTGGTATTTAACGGGGATTGTATAGACGATCCCGCCAATGAGAAAGAAGCTTTGTATCATTTGGCTTATTTATGCGGGAAGGTGGGCGCCAGTCATGTACCCGCTTTCTTCCTAAGAGGCAACCACGAGATACGCAACGCTTACTCGATCGGCCTGCGTGCCTTGTTTGACTATGTGGGCGATAAGACATATGGGGCGTTCAACTGGGGAGATACCCGTTTCGTCATGCTGGATTGCGGCGAGGATAAACCGGATAGCACATGGGTGTATTATGGCCTGAACGATTTCACCGGTCTCCGGAAAGATCAAGTGAATTTCCTCTCGAAAGAATTGAACGGCAAGGAATTTAAGCAAGCCTCGAAGCGGGTTTTACTGAACCATATCCCTATCTACGGAAACGGAGATGCCTATGAGCCTTGTCCGGAGCTTTGGGGAAGCCTGTTGGCGAAAGCCCCTTTCAACGTGAATATATCCGCCCATACGCATCAATACGCCTTCCACCCGAAAGGCTCGTTGGGAAACAACTTCCCGGTGATCGTAGGCGGGGGGTATAAGCTCGATTCGGCTACGGTGATGGTATTGCGGAAGAAAGGAAACGAGATGAGTCTGCGAGTGTTGAGCGCAAAAGGGGAGACCTTATTAGACTTGAAATTATAAGAGACAGCATGGATACGGATTTGATTTACGGGATCGATGACCGTCCGCCTTTGAAAGAGACGCTTTTTGCCGCCATCCAACATCTGCTGGCTATTTTCGTTGCGATCATAACACCTCCCTTGATTATCGCCGGGGCGCTGAAACTGGATCTGGAGACGACCGGTTTCTTGGTTTCCATGGCCCTATTCGCCTCCGGGGTATCCACATTCGTTCAATGTCGTAAATTAGGACCGGTCGGGGCGGGGCTGCTATGTATCCAAGGAACCAGCTTCTCGTTTATCGGCCCGATTATCACGGCTGGTTTGGCGGGAGGGCTTCCCCTTATTTTCGGCGTTTGTATCGCCGCCTCTCCGGTAGAGATGATCGTGAGCCGTACTTTTAAATATCTGCGCTCGGTGATTACTCCCTTGGTATCGGGTATCGTGGTGTTGCTCATCGGCTTGAGCTTGATCAAGGTAGGAGTGGTCGCTTGCGGCGGGGGGTATACGGCTATGGATAACGGTACGTTCGGTAGTTTGCGTAATATCGGAGTAGCTGTGTGCGTCTTGTTGAGTGTCTTGTTCTTCAATCGTTGTAAGAACAAGTACTTGCGGATGAGTTCCATCGTACTGGGGTTGTGTATCGGTTACGCGATCGCTTTCGCCATGGGAATGGTGGATATGGAGGCTGTCTCCTCGCAGAGTTTGAGAGGGTTTAATATCCCGGTTCCCTTCAAATATGGATTGGATTTTAATATCTCTTCATTCGTGGCGATCGCCTTGATCTATCTGATCACGGCGATCGAGGCTACGGGGGATATTACGGCCAACTCGATGATATCGGGGAAATCGATCGAGGGAGAAGGCTACCTGAGGCGAGTCTCCGGCGGGGTGCTGGCGGATGGGGTGAACTCATTTATCTCCGGAATTTTCAACTCTTTCCCGAACTCTATCTTCGCCCAGAATAACGGGATTATCCAGTTGACGGGAGTCGCCAGCCGGTACGTGGGGTATTATATAGCGGGTATGCTGATCCTGTTGGGATTATTCCCGGTTGTCGGCGTTATCTTCTCCTTGATGCCCGATCCGGTGCTGGGAGGGGCTACCCTGCTGATGTTCGGTACGGTGGCGGCGGCAGGTATCCGTATTATCGCCGCCCAAGATATCAACCGGAAGGCCACGTTGGTGTTGGCGGTTAGTTTGTCCTTGGGGTTGGGGGTGGAGCTGATGCCGGATATTCTAGGGGCCGCTCCTCAAGTGATCCGTGGCATTTTCTCCTCCGGCATAACGACGGGTGGCTTGACGGCCATTCTGGCGAATTTATTTATACGTGTAAAAGAAGATCAAACAGAATAACAAATTATGGAATTATTGAAGCAACGCATCTTGCAAGACGGCCGCTGTTATCCCGGCGGTATCCTTAAAGTGGATAGTTTTATCAATCATCAAATGGACCCGATGTTGATGTATAAGATCGCCGAGGAATTTATCCGTCGTTTTCAAGATCGTAAGATAAACAAGATCGTGACCATCGAGGCGAGCGGTATCGCCCCGGCCATTATGGTGGGTTATATCATGCAGTTGCCGGTGGTCTTCGTAAAGAAGAAGAAACCGAAGACGATGGAGAACATGCTCTCTACCGTGGTCCATTCCTTCACGAAGGATCGTGACTATACGGTATGTATCAGCAATAACTTCTTGACTCCGGAGGATCATATCCTGTTTATCGATGATTTCTTGGCTTACGGAAACGCCGCCATGGGAATGGTCGAGTTGGCGGAGCAATCGGGAGCCGTGATCGAGGGTATGGGTTTTATTATAGAGAAGGCGTTTCAAGATGGCGGGAACCTGCTGCGTGAAAAGGGCATACGTGTGGAGAGCCTCGCCATTATCGATAATCTGGATGATTGTAAGATAACGGTTCGTTAATAGAAAAGATATGGATGAGAGAATAAAAGAAAAGTTGATTAACCGTGCGAAGACGAATCCTTATGTGAATTTTCTGGGGATCGACTTCACGGTTATCGAGGAAGGTCGTGTGGAGGCGCATATGCCCTTGCATGACGAGCAGAGACAATATAGCGGCGTGACGCATGGGGGTGTCTTGGCTGCTTTGGCGGATACGATCGCCGGTTTCGCCGCCTATACGATGACCCCGCTGGAGAAAGACGTGCTGACGGCAGAGTTGAAAATGTCTTTCTTACGGGCCGCTTGGGGCAATGAGCTGATCGCCAAGGGTACCGTGATCAAGGCGGGACGGAATATACATTTTTGTGAGTGCGAGATTTATTGCGACGATAAGTTGGTGAGCAAATCTTCCGGCACCTTCTGTGTGGTCCATCCCCAAGTATAGAAAAGATGTTACTTATTAAGCAATATCATGAAGACTTCAAATGTAAAAAGAATCCTTTGCGGCTGCCTGTTGTTCGCCGCTACGTGGCCGGCATTCAGCCAGCCTGCCACGAATCCCCGCCTGATCATCCGTGCGGATGACATGGGGTCGTTCCGTTCCGCCAATATAGCGTGTATGGAAGGGTATAAGAATGGGGTGGAGACCTGTATAGAGGTTATGGTTGTCACCTCGTGGTTCCCCGAGGCCGCCCGGCTGTTGAGGGAGAACCCGGGGATAGATGTCGGGCTTCACCTGACGCTGACCAGCGAATGGGATAACGTGAAATGGCGTCCGCTGACGCATTGTCCCAGCTTGACCGATAGCAATGGCTATTTCTTGCCGATGATGTCTCCGAATCCCGCCTACCCGGGTCTGGCCATTCTGGAGAATACATGGAGCTTGGCCGAGATCGAGCAGGAGGCCCGGGCCCAGATAGAGATGGCCTTGAAGAACATTCCCCAGATCAGCCATATCTCCGGCCATATGGGATCGACCGGTTTCGATCCGGAGGTGGTGAAGCTGATGCGCCGCTTGTCCGAGGAATATCATCTGCCGGTCGTGGATCGGGTAGAGGCGATGCAGGAATATGATTTCACCTATTCCGGATATGATGGAGCCTCCAAGACCCCGGCCGAGAAGGAAGCCAGTTTTATCCGGATGTTGGATAAGTTGGAACCCGGCAAACGCTATATGTTCTTGGACCACCCGGCCTTGGATAACGAGGAGATGAAGACCGTCGGGCATATCGGCTACGAGAACGTGGCGATGGACCGTCAAGGCGTGACCGATCTTTTTACCAGTCCGAAGGTAAAGCAAGCCTTGAAGGATAAGAACATAGACCTGATCAGCTATAACGACCTGACCAAGGAGCTTCCTCGTGCGGAAGCCTCGAAAGCCTTGGATAAGGCGTTCGATAATTATCTGCGGGCGGTGAAAAAGGCGGATCAAGACTTGCATAGTATCATGATCCTCCAGCATGGAAAGGTCGTAAAGGAGCAATGGCTGGGTGAGGGCGACCGCCATACGCCGCACGTCTTGAACTCCGTCAGCAAGACCTTTACGGCTACAGCTATCGGTTTTGCCGTCGCCGAGGGTAAATTGAAGGTCACGGACAAGGTGATCTCCTTCTTCCCCGACCAATTACCGGCCGAGGTAAGCCCTTACTTGAAAGAGCTGGAGATACGTCACCTATTGACCATGTCCTCCGGCCATGATGTCGATCCCACCGCTTTAGTGCGGCAGGAGGGGAACGAGAAGGCCGATTGGGCAAAGCTCTTCCTCTCGGCGCCGTTGGTACATAAACCGGGAACCTATTTCGTATACAACAGCCTCGGCACGTATATGCTTTCCGCTATCATCCAGAAGGTGACCGGCGAGAAGGTGATCAATTATCTCTATCCCCGTCTGTTCCGTCCGCTGGGTATCGTCGGCGCTACTTGGGAAGAGAGTCCCCAAGGCATCAATTGCGGCGGTTGGGGTTTGTATCTCAAGACCGAGGATCTAGCGAAAATGGGTCAGTTTTTCCTGCAAAAGGGAAAATGGAACGATAAGCAATTGCTTCCCGAAAGCTGGATAGAGGAAGCCACCACCTCCAAGATAGCCTCTTTGCCCGCCGGTATGAGACCGGAGAACTTGAAGATGAAGCCGAAAGATAGCGACTGGTTACAAGGCTACGGTTACCAGATGTGGCGTTGCCGTCCTAACGCCGTTCGTGCCGATGGAGCCAATGGACAATACATTATTATATTACCCGAGAAAGACGCGGTAATCGCCATGACGGCGAATATCGGCGATATGCAGGCCGAGATCAACTTGATATGGAAATATATCTTGCCTGCCTTGAGATAGGAACTGTAGGACCTACGTCCGGGAAACCAATAAGAGACCCCGGACGTAAGCCTATGACTTGTGGGGCGTAAGCGAATGGTTTACGGTACGTAAGTCAATGGATTACGGGAAAAACTCAATGATTCCCACCCCGTAAACCATTGGGTTACGAAAAAAGAAAAGCCTTCCGGTCACAGACCGGAAGGCTTTTCTTAGTTGCGGAGGCAAGACTCGAACTTACGACCTTTGGGTTATGAGCCCAACGAGCTACCACTGCTCCACTCCGCGATATAGTTGCTATCATTTCTTGATTGCGAGTGCAAAGGTAGGGATATTTTCTTACAAAACAAATTTATTGCAAGTTTTTTTTAATATACTTGGTAGATACGATCTTTTTTAAGTACTTTGCGCACAGTTTTAATCAAAATGTGCAATACAATGCCGATGACAGTTTCTAAAACACGTGACATGTTGGTGGATGTGGCCAGACAATTGTTTGCCCGCATGGGGGTTGATAACACGACGATGAACGATATTGCACAGGCATCTCGTAAGGGGAGACGTACGCTTTATACGTATTTCAAAAGCAAGAACGAGATCTATTTGGCGGTAGTGGAGTCGGAGCTGGACCAGCTTCATAAGATGCTGGTGGACGTGGCCAGCAAGGATCTGCCGGCGGACGAGAAGCTGCTGACGTTTATCTATAGCCGCTTGGACGCTGTAAAGGCGTTGGTGTTTCGGAACGGTACGTTGCGGGCTACCTTCTTCCGTGATATATGGCGGGTGGAGAAGGTACGTAAGAGCTTCGACCTTCGGGAAGTGGAGATCATAAAGGGAATATTGGACGATGGCGTGAAGGAGGGTATATTCAGCATGCCGGACACGGACATTACCGCCCTCGTGCTCCATCATGCCTTGAAAGGGCTGGAGGTGCCCTATATCCGGGGGATCATGGGTGATAATATCAGCCAGCGGATTAAACGTAGAGACAATGTGATGAATTTAATATTCAACGGAATAAAGATTAAGTAAATCAAAGACACTAAGGAATGTTTATTAATGCGACAGGGTTTTATGTGCCTGAAGAACGGGTAGATAACCAACATTTTCTTGAATTGAGCGGGTTGACAAGTGAGTGGATTGAGCAACGGACGGGAATTCATACCCGCTCGAAAGCGAAAGAGGGGGAGAATATCAATACCATGAGCCTTGAGGCCGTGAAGGACGCTCTTCCCAAATTGCCTTACGATATCACGGAGGTAGACTTGATCGTCTCCGCTTCGTATTCTCCCTATGATACGGTTGCGACGGCCGCGCATACGGTTCAACATGAGTATACTATCGCTGACGCGAAAGCTTTATATCTATCCTCGGCTTGTTCTTCTTTCTTGAACGCCTTGGAGGTTGTGGAGGGATATTTCGCCATGGGGAAGGCTTCCAAGGCTTTGGTGCTTTCCGCTGATAAGAACTCCGCTTATTATAATGAGACAGACCCGAAGGCGGGCCATTTATGGGGTGATGCCGCCGCCGCTTTCTTTATCTCCAAGGAGCGGATCGGTGAGGGCGACGCCGAGATCGTAGAGGTCTACACGCAAGGTCTCGGCCATTTGTCGAAAGCGATGGAGGCGGTTCACTTGCGTCCTCGTGACGGCGGTATCTTGATGCCGGAGGGGCGTGACGTATTTATCCAAGCTTGTACCTATATGCCTAAGAATGTCCTTCATTTGTTGGAGAAGAACGGTTATACGCTGGATAACCTTACTTATTTCATCGGCCATCAGGCGAATATGCGTATCATGGCGAATATCGCCAAGCAATTGAACTTGCCGGACGAGAAATTTTTGCACAATATCGAGGAGCTGGGAAATACGGGTTCCGTAAGCTCGGCCTTGGTATATGCCCAGAACGATAAGAATTTCAAGAAAGACGACTTGATCGCTATCACGGTATTCGGCGGTGGCTATTCGACGGGAGCTTGCTTGATTAAACATTGATATTAAAAAATTTGAGTAATATGAAACTATTAGAAGGTAAAGTGGCTGTCGTAACAGGTGCCGCTCGTGGTATTGGTAAGGCTATCGCCTTGAAGTTCGCCCAAGAGGGCGCTAACATCGCTTTCACGGATCTGGTGATCGATGAGAATGGCTTGGCTACTCAAGCCGAGATCGAGGCTTTGGGCGTAAAGGCAAAAGGATATGCTTCTAACGCCGCTAACTTTGAAGAGACTCATAACGTGGTGGCCGAGATCGTGAAGGATTTCGGACGTATCGATATCTTGGTGAACAACGCCGGTATCACGAAAGACGGCTTGATGATGCGTATGAGCGAGGGACAATGGGACGCTGTGTTGAACGTGAACTTGAAGTCCGCTTTCAACTTTATCCATGCTTGTACCCCGGTCATGATGAAGCAACGTGCGGGTAGCATTATCAATATGTCTTCTGTCGTAGGTGTCCATGGTAACGCCGGACAAGCTAACTACTCCGCTTCCAAGGCTGGTATGATCGGCTTGGCTAAGTCTGTCGCTCAGGAGTTGGGTTCTCGTGGCATCCGTGCGAACGCTATCGCCCCGGGATTCATCATCACGGATATGACCGCTCAGCTGTCTGACGAGGTACGTGCCGAGTGGTGCAAGAAGATTCCTTTGCGCCGTGGCGGTACGGTGGAGGATGTGGCTAATATCGCTACCTTCTTGGCTTCGGATATGTCTTCTTATGTATCCGGACAGGTTATTCAGGTTGACGGCGGTATGAACATGTAATATGGAGGTTATTTACGAGGATAATCATATTATAGCGGTAGATAAGACCTGCCGTGAGATCGTGCAAGGCGACAAGACGGGCGATAAGCCTCTCTCGGAGATGCTGAAGGTATGGCTGAAGGAGAAGTATTGCAAGCCCGGTAACGTCTTTGTCGGTGTCACGCACCGTCTGGATCGTCCGGTGAGCGGGGTCGTGATTTTCGCCAAGACGAGCAAGGCCCTTTCTCGCTTGAACGAGATGTTTCGTGTCGGTGAGGTGCGCAAGACGTATTGGGCGATCGTCAAGAACCGTCCCCCGCGGGATGAGGGTGAGTTGGTGGATTGGCTGGTGCGGAACGAGAAGCAAAATAAGAGTTACGCTTACGATGCCGAGCGGCCGAATGCCAAGAAAGCCATCCTGCGTTATAAATTGATCGCCCATTCGGATAATTATTATCTGTTGGAGATCGATTTGAAGACGGGGCGGCATCATCAGATCCGCTGTCAGTTGGCGAAGATGGGATGTCCGATCAAGGGAGATCTGAAATATGGTTTCGATCGTTCCAATAAGGATGGAGGCATTAGCTTGCACGCACGTAGCGCGGAGTTTATCCATCCGGTTTCAAAAGAGAACGTGCGAATTGTCGCTCCCGTGCCGGACGATAATTTGTGGAAAGCGTTGTCGGTTGATCAATAAGATAATAGATGAAGATCTGGTATCTGTGAAATCCTTTCGGATGGAAAAAGCATTTCATTCGAAGGGATTTTTATTTTTAAGTGTAGACTTTCCCGGCTGGTTGTGGATTTATTCCCCAGTTGGATATGCCCTAATTTTAGTATAAATGTTAACATAAACGCTATACGGTTTGTTATTAAGTGAAGTAACGTTAATTATCGATGTCCTCGAGAAAAATGGAATGATTCTTTCTTTCTTAAATAACAAATGTGACATAAGTAATTTATATAGGTAGAATGAGCAAGAAAAGATTGGCAAAAGTACAGGTTATCTTGATAGCCCTTGTAGTAGCGATGACGGGTTGCCACCATAAGGAAGAGCAGCAATTGCCCATCGTGATCGTAGACAAACCCTCAAAAGAAGACGTGCAGATTTATGGTGAGTACGTGGGACGTATCCGTGCCGCCAGCTTTGTCGAGGTACATGCCCGTGTGGAGGGATTCCTAGAGAAAATGTTGTTTGAGGAAGGTAAACGGGTGAAGCAGAATGAGCCCCTGTTTATGATTAATCCCGATAAATATCGTGCTAGGGTAGAGAAGGCGAAAGCCCAACTGAAGAAAAGCCAAGCTCAAGCGGCCAAGGCCCGACGTGACGTGGAACGCCTGAAACCGTTGTACGAGCAACACGCCGCCAGCCAGCTGGATTTGGATAACGCCACGGCCGCTCTGGAAGACGCCGAGGCGAATATCGCCATGAGCAAGGCGGATCTGGATCAAGCGGAGATGGAGTTGAGCTATACGGTAGTGACCTCGCCGCTGTCCGGGTATATCAGTGAGCGTTTCGTGGATGTGGGCGCTTTGGTGGGCCCGGGTGTCAATTCGAAATTGGCGGCTGTCGTGAAGAGCGACACGGTATTGGTCGATTTTAAGATGACCGCCTTGGATTACCTGCGTGCCGAGCGTCGTAACGTGAAGTTTGGCGAGCGGGACACGACCCGTTCGTGGCAGCCTACCGTGACGGTTACCTTAGCGGATGACTCTGAATACCCGGTAAAAGGTATCGTGGACTTCGCCGATCCGCTGGTGGACCCGAAGACCGGTACGTTTGGCGTTCGTGCGGAACTATCCAACCCGAACCAGAAATTATTGCCCGGACAGTTCACGAAAGTGAAGCTCCTGCTGGATGTCCGAGAGCGTTCGATTGTCGTTCCCCGGAAAGCGCTCTCGATCGAGAAAGGAGGTGCGTTCATATATATCATCCGTAGGGACGATATCGCCGAGAAGCGTTTCGTGCAGACCGGCCCGGAGATCGGCAACAAGGTCGTGATCGAACGGGGCTTGGGCGAGAACGAGCGAGTGGTGGTAGAGGGTTATCATAAATTGGTGCCGGGCGTGAAGGTACATGCGGTAGAGGCCGGCGACGAGAAGGCTATCCAAGCGCTTAGAGAGGAGGAAGAACAATGAAACCGGGATTCTTTATAGACCGTCCTGTCTTTTCGACCGTCTTATCGATCCTGATCGTGATTGTCGGAATCATCGGACTGGCATTGTTGCCTGTGGACCAGTATCCGCAGATTACGCCCCCCGTGGTGAAGATCAGCGCCACGTATCCGGGAGCGAGCGCCCTGACAGTGTCTCAAGCGGTCGCTACCCCGATCGAGCAGGAGCTGAACGGTACGCCCGGCATGATTTATATGCAAAGTAGTAGCTCGAACTCGGGTAGCTTGAATATTACGGTGACCTTCGATGTATCCGCCGACGCGGACTTGGCGGCTGTCGAGATCCAGAACCGTGTGAAACTGGCCGAGAGCCGTTTGCCCGCCGAGGTGATCCAGAATGGTATCACGATCGAGAAGCAGGCACCCAGCCAGCTGATGACCTTGAGCTTGATGTCCGACGATCCGAAGTTCGACGAGATCTATCTGAGTAACTTCGCCACGATCAACGTGTTGGACGTATTGCGCCGTATCCCGGGCGTAGGCCGTGTATCGAATATCGGTAGCCGTTATTACGGCATGCAGATCTGGGTGTATCCGGATCGGTTGGCCAATATGGGATTGACGGTAAAGGACTTGCAGGATGCCTTGAAAGACCAGAACCGGGAATCGGCGGCGGGCGAGCTGGGTAAGCAGCCCGTGCTGGACGTGGATGTCACCTTGCCTATCACGGCCCCGGGACGTTTGTCCACCGTGAAGGAGTTCGAGGATATCGTGGTGCGGGCGAACCCGGATGGCTCGATCGTCCGGATGAGCGACGTGGCCCGGGTATCGCTGGAGGCTTCCTCGTATTCTACGGAGAGTGGGATCAACGGGAAGAACGCCGCTATCTTGGGTATCTATATGTTGCCGGGAGCGAACGCGCTGGAGGTCGCCACGAAGGTGAAAGAGGCGATGAAGGAGATCAGCAAGAACTTCCCGGAAGGCTTGGCGTATAATTTCCCGTTCGATATGACGGAGTATATCTCCCAATCGGTGCACGAGGTGTATAAGACCTTGTTCGAGGCCCTCTTCTTGGTAGTCCTCGTGGTGTTCCTCTCGTTGCAGAACTGGCGTGCGGCCTTGATCCCGACGATCGCCGTCCCGATCTCCTTGATCGGTACGTTCGGTTTCATGTTGATCTTCGGCTTCTCGCTGAATATGCTTACCTTGCTGGGATTGATCTTGGCGATCGGTATCGTGGTGGACGACGCTATCGTGGTGGTGGAGAACGTGGAGCGTATCATGGCCGAGGAACGTGTGACCGCCCGTGAGGCTACGCATAAGGCGATGCGGGAATTATCCGGTGCCTTGATCGCTACCTCCATGGTATTGGCCGCCGTGTTCGTGCCGGTGAGTTTCTTGGGAGGTATCACGGGGCAGTTGTACCGTCAGTTCTCCGTTACGATCGTAGTTTCCGTATTGCTGTCCACGGTAGTGGCCTTGACGTTGAGCCCGGCGATGTGCGCCATTATCTTGCGTCCGTCTCATAAGAAGAAAGCGTTTATTTTCCGTAAGATCAATCTGTGGTTGGCGAAAGGAAATAAGAAATATACGAAGTTGTTGCGTATCTCCATCGCTAATCCCCGCCGTATCTTGGCAGGGTTCGGGATGGTGCTGGTGGCTATCTTCGTCTTGAACCGGGTGTTGCCTACCAGCTTTATCCCGGAGGAGGACCAAGGGTTCTTCACCGTAGAGCTGGAGATGCCCGAGGGGACTACCTTGGAGCGTACACGTGCCGTGACAGACCGTGCGATCGAGTTCCTCGACCATCATCCGGCCGTGGCCTACGTACAGAACGTAACCGGTAGCAGTCCCCGTGTCGGTACGAACCAAGGGCGTGCCACGCTAACGGTGATCCTGAAACCGTGGGAAGAGCGCAAATCCTCCGGTATGAAGGTAGAGGACGTGATGGCCGATGCCCGCCGGGAATTCTATTATTACCCCGAGGCTAAGTCGTACGTGAACCGTCCGCCGGTCATCCCGGGCTTGGGCGAGAGCGGTGGCTTGGAGATGCAGTTGGAGGCTAGGGGAGACGCTAGCTGGGATAATTTAGTGAGCGCCACGGATACCTTCCTGTATTACGCCTCGCGAGCGCCGGAGCTTCAAGGCGTGTCTTCCGCCATGCAGAGCGAGATCCCGCAGTTGTATTTCGACGTGGATCGTGACCGGGCGAAGTTCCTCGGCATCCCCTTGTCCGATATCTTCTCGACCATGAAGGCTTATCTTGGCTCCGTGTACGTGAACGACTTCAATATGTTCAACCGTATTTACCGTGTCTATATCCAAGCGGAGGCGCCTTACCGGGCTACCCGGGATAATCTGGACTTGTTCTTCGTTCGCAGCAAGGACGGGGCGATGGTCCCTTTGACCGCCTTGGGCACGACCCAATATACGACCGGCCCGGGAACGATCAAGCGTTTCAATATGTTCACCACGGCCTCGATCAATGCCGTAGCCGCCCCGGGATATAGTACGGGCGAGGCGATGGCGGCGATGGAACGGATCGCTAGGGAGCATCTGCCCGAGAATATCGGTCTGGAGTGGAGCGGTCTTTCCTATCAGGAGAAACAGGCCGGTGGGCAGACGGGATTTGTCTTGGCGTTGGTATTCTTGTTTGTCTTCTTGTTCTTGGCGGCCCAGTATGAGAGCTGGATCGTGCCGATCGCCGTATTGCTTTCCTTGCCGGTCGCCACGTTGGGTGCCTACTTGGGTATCTGGGTGACGGGGTTGGAGAACGATATCTATTTCCAGATCGGTCTGGTAACCTTGATCGGTTTGGCAGCGAAGAACGCTATCCTGATCGTCGAGTTCGCCAAGGTACAGGTGGATAATGGGGTCGATGTGGTGAAAGCCGCTATCCATGCCGCCCAGATGCGTTTCCGCCCGATCTTGATGACCTCGTTGGCCTTCGTGTTGGGTATGCTTCCGATGGTATTGGCCAGCGGACCGGGCTCGGCTTCCCGCCATAGTATCGGTACGGGCGTGTTCTTCGGTATGTTGGTGGCGATTACGGTAGGTATCGTGTTGGTTCCCTTCTTCTTTGTCTTGATCTATAAGATAAAGGGAAAGATGCGGATGGAACGTATCGCTCAAAAGAAAGAAGTGGTAACCTCTATTTTAAAGAGACACAAAAACGGAAAATAATGATGACAAAGAATTTCTATATAGCCGCTTTCGTCGTTTGTATGCTGACGTTCTCTTCCTGCAAAATTGGAAAGCGGTACGCACGTCCGGAGTTGAACCTGCCGGACCGGATCGAGGCTTATACGGATACGACCGATACGGCGTCCGTGGAGAATATCCCTTGGGAGAGTCTTTACGCCGATGAGACCTTGAAAGATTTGATCAAAAAGGCGCTGGATAATAATAAGGATATGAAGATCGCCGCCGCCAAGGTGAAGGAGATGATCGCCGCCAAACGGATCTCTTTCGCGAATATGCTGCCGGAGGTAGGCGCGAATATCTACGCCCAAAAGGAACGTTTGGACTATGGAGGGGATAATCCGAAACCCGATCCGGAGTTCGGGGCGAAGCTGACCTTATCTTGGGAATTGGATTTATGGGGCAACCTCCGCTGGGCGAACGAGGCTACCATCGCTTCCTATATGCAGACCGTCGAGGGCCAGCGTGCCTTGCGATTGACCATCATCGCCGAGGTAGCCGCCAATTATTATCAACTTTGCGCCTTGGACCAAGAGTTGTCGATCGTACAACAAACCTTGGACGCACGTCGTGAGGGTGTCCGCTTGGCGAAGCTTCGCTATGAGGGCGGACTTACTTCCGAGACGGCTTACAACCAAGCCCAAGTGGAGTTGGCCCGTACCGAGACCTTGATCCCCTCGCTGGAGCGTCAGATCAAGATCAAGGAAAGCGACCTCAGCATGTTGTTGGGCGAGTATACGGATGATATCCCCCGTGGCCTTTCCTTGAGCGACCAGCACCTGCCGGATGCCTTACCGATCGGCTTACCGTCCTCTTTGCTGGAGCGCCGGCCGGATATGCGTCAAGCGGAGTTTAAGCTTCGGGCGGCGAACGCTCAGGTGGGTGTGGCGCAAACGGACTTATTCCCGAAGATCCGTTTGACAAGTAATTACGGTTTCGAGAGCGATGAGTTAAGCAGTATCTTGAAGAGTCCGGCAGGTTTTATTGCCGGAAGCCTGTTGCAGCCGATCTTCGCCATGGGGAAGAACAAGGCGAAAGTGAAAGCGGCGAAGGCTCGTTACGAGCAAGAGGTCTATAGTTACGAGAAGAGCGTATTAGGCGCTTTCAAGGAGGTGAACAACGCTATCGTGACCGTCCGCAAGGTGAAGGAGATCCGTGCTTCCCGCATGAATCTGGAAGCCTCCGCCAGTAAATATCTGGAACTCGCCCAACTGCAATACATCAACGGTGTCATCAGCTACATGGACGTATTGGATGCCCAGCGTGGTTTGCTGGACGCCCAGATCGGTTTGAACAATGCCGTGCTGGATGAGTTGCTGTCGGTGGTATACCTGTATAAGGCTTTAGGGGGAGGTTTCTAATCCTTATACCTAAAGCAGATATATGGATATCAATTTATAAACCAATGGAACCCATCCTATAACTCAATGGAATACGAACAAGATCCCATTGAGTTATAGGATGGGTTCCATTGGTTTTCTTATTTATAATAACCATTAAATAGTGAGATATTTACGAATTTTTCGAACAAATCTTTGCGTAGCCATTAAAAATTCCCTATATTGCACAGGGTGAATGTTATTTGCCTTTATCCTTAAATTTAAACTAAAAGAAAAGACTATTATGAGACAGAGCTTGATAGCGGCGGGAATGTTTTTATTAACGGGAGGTATGGTTGGTTGCGGTACCTCTTCTACCCAAGAGAAAGAGGATCTTATCGTGGTGGACGTATCGAAAGATTATCCCAAAAAGGAACTGATCTTGCAAGATCTTTTTGATGTGGAATATATTCCGTTGGAGACGACGGACGAGTTCGTGACGCTAGGCTGGTTGCAGGCGATTGGGAAGGATGTGATGATCATACGAAATATGTGGGCCGTCGATGGTGATATCTTTATTTATGACCGGAAAGGTAAGGCTATTCGGCATATCAATCGGAAAGGGCAGGGGAACGAGGAGTATGCCGCAACGAGCGGTGTCTATCTGGATGACGAGAAAGGGGAGATATTCGTGGGGAATAGGGCCGATGGCAGTGTGCTGGTCTATGATTTGTACGGCAATTTCAAGCGACGTTTTAAGTTCAATGGGGACGGGTTCGCGGATTTTAGCGCTTTTTATTCCCTGTATGATTTCGACAATGAGCATTTCATCGTCCAGGATTCCAATAGTGGACGCACATTCAATTTCACGACCAAGGAGGAGGACTTGGAGCCTAGAAATCTGTTCCAGCTCATATCCAAGCAAGACGGGAGCGTCTCGAAAGAGATAGAGATCCCTTTTGAGAAAAAGGTGTCGCAAGTATTGTTCGACGAAAAGGGCATAGGTATGGTTAATAACCCTTGTATCGTCCCTTACGGGGATCGTTGGCTACTTACGGAGCCATCTTGCGACACGGTCTACACCTATTCGCCAGCTGATGGATTAAAGCCCTTTATCGTAAGGACTCCCTCTATTCAATCCATGAGCCCGGAGATCTTTCTTTTCCCGGGTGTGGTTACGGATCGCTATTGTTTTATGCAGACCGTAAAGAAAGAGTTGAACTTGGCGATGATGGATACCTACTATCGGTTGATGAGAACCGATTTGGTGTACGACAGGGAAACAAAGGAAGTATCTGAGTATGTCCTGTATAACGATGATTTCACGAAAGAAGTACCGATCGCCAACCTCGTGGACGAGATTTTCGACCTCACGGTCTTCAATAACGACGAGATCGCCTTCACGTGGCGGATAAATACCCCCGAACTTGTCGAGGCCTATCAAGAAGGACACCTCAAAGGCAAGTTAAAGGAGATCGCCGCAGGTATGCACGAGGAGGACAACCCCGTGATCATGGTGGCGAAGTATAAGCGATAATGAGAAAATTCTCATTATCTTTGCGCTCATATAATAATCAGAGATAGAAAATGCCATTAAATTTACAAAAGAACTTACCGGCTATCGAGCTGCTGAAGAAGGAACATATCTTTGTGATGGATTCCTTGCGTGCGTCGGAGCAGGATATCCGCCCCCTTCGGGTAGTCGTATTGAATTTGATGCCCCTTAAGATAACGACCGAGACGGACTTGGTTCGCCTCCTCAGTAATACACCCCTGCAAGTGGAACTTGATTTTATGAAGATCAAGGGACATACGCCGAAGAATACGCCCATTGAGCATATGCAGGAATTTTATAAGGATTTCGATGAGATGGCGGATGATTTCTACGACGGGATGATCGTGACGGGCGCTCCCGTGGAGCAGATGCCTTTCGAGGAAGTTAGTTATTGGGAGGAGATCACGCAGATATTCGATTGGGCCCGTACGCATGTTACCTCCACGCTCTATATCTGCTGGGCGGCGCAAGCGGGGCTATACCATTTCTATGGGGTGCCTAAATATGATTTGCCGGCCAAGATGTTCGGTGTCTTCCGTCATTCGCTCCGGGAACCGTTTGTTCCGATCTTCCGGGGGTTCGATGACGAGTTCTTCGTGCCTCATAGCCGTCATACCGAGATTCGCCGGGAGGATATCATGAAGGTGCCCGAGCTCACCTTATTGTCCGAGAGCGAGGAATCCGGCGTCTATATGGCGATGGCTCGTGGCGGACGGGAATTCTTCATCACCGGTCATTCCGAGTATTCGCCCTATACGCTGAATGATGAGTATATGCGTGATTTGGGGAAGGGATTGCCCATCAACAAGCCTCGTAATTATTACCGGAACAACGATCCGGCGCAAGGCCCGGTGGTACGTTGGCGGGGGCATGCGAACCTGCTGTTCACCAATTGGCTGAACTATTACGTATACCAAGAGACCCCGTTCCGCCGGGAAGATATTAAAAAACTAGGAAGCTTGTAAATGAGAAAAGAACCCCGTTCGATAGAACTGTTATCTCCCGCTAAGGATCTGATTTGCGGTAGGGAGGCGATTAACCATGGTGCCGATGCCGTGTATATCGGTGCCCCGAAGTTCGGAGCCCGTGCCGCCGCCGGTAATACGCTGGACGATATACGGCAGCTTTGCGAGTACGCCCATCTCTATTCGGCTCGTATTTACGTGGCCTTGAACACTATCTTGAAAGAAGAGGAGCTGGCAGAGGCCGAGCAAATGATCTGGCAGCTTTACGAGGCCGGGGCGGATGCCTTGATCGTTCAAGACATGGGTATCACCCAGTTGAACCTTCCGCCTATCCCCTTGCACGCCAGTACGCAAACGGATAACCGTACGCCGGAGAAGGTGAGATTCCTGCAAGAGGTAGGTTTCACGCAAGTCGTATTGGCGAGGGAGCTATCACTGAACCAGATACGGGAGATCGCCGAGCGAACGACCGTGCCTCTGGAGGTCTTCGTGCACGGAGCGCTGTGCGTAAGTTATAGCGGCCAGTGTTACCTGAGCGCCGCCTTGAGCGGACGAAGCGCCAACCGGGGGGAATGCGCCCAGTATTGCCGCCTGCCTTATAGCTTGATCGATGCGGACGGGAAGGAGATCGTATCGGGTAAGCATCTCTTATCCTTGAAGGATATGAACCGGGGCGAATACTTGGAGGAGTTGCTGGATGCCGGTGTCTCTTCCTTGAAGATCGAGGGTCGTTTGAAGGATGTATCTTACGTGAAGAACGTAACGGCTTGGTACCGGAAGAAACTGGACGCTATCTTGGCCCGTCGGCCGGAATACCGTCGTGCCTCGGCCGGGCATAGCACTTACACATTCCAGCCTGTGGCGGAGAAAAGCTTCAACCGGGGTTTCACGCCTTTCTTATGGAAGGAGCGCACGAAGGATATCACCAGCTTCGATACGCCTAAGTCCTTGGGTGAACCGGTAGGTACGGTGAAAGAACTGAAAGGAAACTCTTTCACGATCGCCGGGCTGAAACCATTGAATAACGGAGACGGGCTTACCTTCTTCAACGAGAAAGGGGAGCTGGAGGGTTTCCGGGTAAACCGTGTGGAGGCGAACCGGATCTTTACGCTGGATCGCCCGGCGATCCGTCCGAAGATGCCTTTGTACCGGAATTTCGATCAAGAGTTTGATAAACTGCTATCCAAGCCATCCGCCGATCGGAAGCTCTCTGTGCGGATGGAATTTCAAGATAACGCCTTTGGTTTCACGTTGAGTATGACGGACGAGACCGGAGCCCGTATCATGCTTACCCAGCCGTTCGAGAAAGAACCGGCCCGGCGGGATCAGGCGGAGAATATTCGTACCCAGCTCTCTAAGTTGGGAAATACGCCTTTCGAGGCGACGGAGGTCATCGTGGCGATGTCCGATAACTGGTTTGTCCCTTCTTCTTTATTAGCCGAGATGCGCAGGCTAGGGGTGGAGAGGCTTATCGCTACCCGGCGGATTCGTTACCGCAGGGAAGAGGCTCGTCCAGTTAAGCCGTGCGTAGGCGAGGCGACGGAAATCCCTTTCCCCGAGAAACGTCTGACCTATTTGGGGAATGTCTCTAATAGCAAGGCCGGCGCCTTTTATAAATCGCATGGCGTGGCCGTCGTGGAGGAGGCTTTCGAGCTGTCTCCCCGGAAGGATGTCCCCTTGATGTTCACGAAACATTGCCTGCGCTACAGCATGGGGTGGTGCCCTACCTACCAGAAGCAGAAGTCTCCCTATAAGGAGCCTTACTTCCTGCGCTATAAGGAAACGCTCTTGCGTTTGCGCTTCGACTGCAAGAATTGCCAGATGTTGATCTATGCGGAGGAATAACCGGTTTTGCAACTACTTAATCCGATAAATAAAACAGGTATGAAACGACAAATTTTCTCGCTGTTCCTGCTCTTGCTCACGTTGGTAGCTTGTGGGGATAAGCCTTTGGACCCGAATAAACCCGTATATGTGAAAATCAAGACGACGATGGGAGACGTCACCGTCCTGCTATACGACGATACGCCTCTTCACCGGGATAACTTCATCAAGCTCTGTCAGTCGAACGAGTATGAGGGCATGCTTTTCCACCGTGTTATCAAGGAGTTTGTCGTGCAAGGTGGTGATCCGGAGAGTAAGGCACATGAGCCGGGTGCCTTGTATGGGGATGGCGATGGTGGTTATACCGTTCCCGCTGAGATATTACCCAATCATTTTAATAAGAAAGGCGCTTTGATCGACGCGAAAGAGATCGATGCCGTGAATCCGGAACGTGCTTCCGCCGGTACGCAGTTCTGTTTTGTGCAAGGGAAAGTCTTGGACGACAAGGAGCTTGCGGAGAAAGAGGCTCGTATCAATGAGATCCGCCGCAACTGGTTGTACTATAAATTCCGGGATGAGCTGAAAAAGCAAGATCCTTCCTTGGCCGCCGATTCCTTGGAGAATGAGTTACATGCCCGTGCGTCCATCTTGGTGGAAGATACGTTGGCGGTATTAGGCCCGGTAGTGATCCCGGCCGAACGGCGTGAGATTTATAAGACGATCGGTGGCGTTCCGCATCTGGATGGCTCGGTAACGATCTTTGGCGAGGTAGTGGAAGGCTTCGATATCGTAGAGAAGATCTCCGTGGTAAAGACGGATAAGAACGATCGTCCTTTACACGACGTGATGATTAAATCGACGAAGGTTTTCCAGAAATAATAACAATGCCTATTATAAGGAGGTAACGATGCCCATTGTAAGCTCCTTATAATGGGCATCGTAAACACTTTAGAATGGGTATTGTTAAAACCCTCGGATAGCTCTTGTTATACGAGGCTGATCGCTAGCTTGTTATACTAAAAGTATCATCGATCATATTTGGCTCTCGAGCCATTCCAGATACTTCTTTACTCCCTCCGTATCTTCCGCCTCGGGGCTCCAAGGCGCTAGGTTCTCCGGTGCTAGCGGCGCGAACGGCCCTTGCTTTATCTCATAAATAACCGATCCGGATTCCAGTACCAGAAGCCCGTGCCATGTCCCGGCCTTGATCTCCGCTCCATAAGTGCCTTCCTTTGGATTCAGTATCGTTTTCTCCGTGATATTCCCTTCCTCGTCAAACAAGAATACCGCTACCTTCCCACGCAGCAACAAGAAGATCTCGTCTTTCGCCGGGTTCAAATGCCGGTGCGGACGTAAATACGTACCGGGCTCCATGGCATTCAGTAACCGATTGATCGGATCATCCAATCTCTCATGGAAATTATAGTTCATTCGTAGGCGGGGAGACTGCAAGGCCTTGGCTTGGGTCTCGTCGAGTAATTGTTCGTTGATTATCTTCATCGCTCTCTTTTTATTTTTAGGAACGAATGTACGAAATATTTGTGAAGGGATGTTCTGTTTTTCCGTATATTTGTAAATTGAACGTCCATATAATAAGGAATACACCATGAATAATATAAAGCCTTTATTTTGCTTGATGTCTTTTCTTCTTGTTCTCGCGTTTTGTCTCGCCTGTTCGCCCGGTAAAAAAGAAAAGAAATATGTCATCGGTGTATCTCAATGCTCGATGACGGATATTTGGCGTCAATCCATGATACGTGATATGGAAGTAGAGGCTTTAAATCATCCGGAGATCGAGCTGGTCGTGATGGATGCCATTCAAGATAATGATACTCAAATCAGCCAGATAAAAGGTTTTATCAAGAAAAAGGTGGATTTGCTGATTATATCTTCGAATGAGACTGAGCCTCTTACGCCCGTAGCGGTTGAGGCGTACAGGGCTGGTATTCCCACTATCATATTGGACCGGAAAATCAATAGCGATGAATATACGACGTATATTGGAGCGGATAATTACGAGATCGGTCGCTCGATCGGAATGTACATCAGCTCCTTGATCAAGGGGGAGACAACGATTTTAGAGATATGGGGACGGAGAGGTTCTTCCTCCGCTACAGAAAGACATCAAGGTTTTGTCGATGCGATGTCTATTGATCCGAATGTGAAAATTCGGGAGTTGGATGGGTATTGGTACAGGAAGAATGCCTATGAGGAAGTCTTGAAGCTGGATTCCATAGAGGATGTCGATATCGTTTTCGCTCATAATGATATGATGGCCTTAGGGGCCCGTGAGGCGATTGAGGAGCGAGATTCGTCGCTGGTGGGGCACGTGGAATTTATAGGCGTGGATGGACTCTTGGGAGGAGGCTTAGGCGTGGAGGCGGTCGCTCAGGGTAAGTTGGATGCCTCTTTCTATTATCCGACAGGTGGTGGGATCGCTATTAAGGTAGCTTGGCAGATCTTAAGCGGACAGGCTTATACGAAAAAATATGCGTTAAGCACCGCTATGATCGATAAGACCAACGCCGGTACCCTTTATTTACAATCAGACCGGTTGGTAGAATATCAACGCCAGATCGAGAAACAGCGTGCGAACTTGTCACAATTGCTCTCGAAGTATAACTTCCTTTATAGTTCCTTGATTATTATCTTGATATTGGCGCTTTTATTGGGTGGTTCCGCCATTTACATGGTTTATATTAATCGTAAGGTGCGCCAGAAGAATCATTTGTTGAATGAGAAAAATCGTTTGGTACAACAACAGAAAGAGGAACTCTCGGTAGCAAACCAGCGTATCGAGCAAGTCACGACACAAAAATTGCAGTTCTTTACAAATGTATCTCACGAGATAAAGACTCCTTTAACCTTGATTCTCGGGCCTCTGAACAAGATGGCGCAAGATGCCCCGACAGGCGCTTTCGCGGACGATATCCGCATCGTTAAGAAGAATGCGGAACGCTTGAAACGTGTGATCGACCAATTGCTGGATTTCCGGAAGATAGAGAATAATAAGATGGGATTGCGGGTTACTAAGATAGATTTGGTCTTTTTAATCCAAGAGGTGAAATCTTATTTTAGTAATCTGGCACAAAGCAAGCGGATCGATTATACCTTCCTGCATGAAATGGATTCTCTTTTTGTCTGGGTGGATACGGACAAGATGGAGAAGATATTAACGAACTTGCTTTCGAACGCTTTTAAGTTTACCCCGGAGCAGGGGAAGATTACGATTCGTTTGCGGGAGGAGGAGACGGAGGTTGTCTTATCGGTGGAAGATAATGGAGAGGGTATTCCCCCGGAAAACCTAGCCTCCGTATTCGAGCGCTTTTTTACAAGCGGGCAAAGCTATGCCCCGGGAACGGGTATCGGACTGCATCTGACACGGGAATTTGTCCTTATGCATCAAGGCTCGATCCACGTGGAAAGCGAGCAAGGCGAACGGACAGTGTTTACCGTTCAGATCCCGAAAGGTAAATCTCATTTTGATGAATCTTGTGTCTTTCTGTCGAATGCGACGGAATCGTCCTCTGGTGTAGCGCATTTGGATATATCCCAAGTTCAAGAAACGTTGAATAAGAAATATGATTATACGATCTTGATCGTTGAGGATGATTGGGATATTCGAGCTTATTTACAGCATGAGTTGTCCGGGAATTTTAATGTACTTGTAGCGGAGAATGGTGCCAAGGCCTTGGATATTCTATTGAAGGAAAATGTATCACTGGTCGTCAGTGACGTGATGATGCCGGAGATGAATGGCTTCGAGCTTTGCCGCCGGGTTAAGTCGGATATGGCCCTCAGTCATATCCCGGTAATCTTGCTTACGGCTCTTTCGGATGACAGTCAACGCTTGTATGGATTTGAGGGGGGAGCGGATGAATATATCCAGAAACCGTTCAATATCGAGATCGTGAAATTACGTATCATTAAATTGTTGGAAGAACGTAATCGTTTGCGGGAGGTTTTCTTGAAAGAGTCTCAATCGCCTGCGGGACTTTCCATCGAGACTAAAGGGAAGGTGGAGAGTCTGGATGATTTGTTTATGCGTAAGTTTATCGCTTTAATAGAGGAGAATTATAGCGATCCCGATTTCAGTATAGAGAAAGGCAGTGAGAAACTGGGCCTGTCTCGTGTGCATTTATATCGAAAGGTGAAGGAGTTGTCCGGGATTACCCCTACGGACTTTTTGCGTAACTATCGTTTGAAAAAGGCATCCGCCCTATTGAAGCAGCGATCCGGAACGATTAGCGAGGTTGCTTATGCCACGGGATTCGGCTCGCCGGCCTATTTCTCCAAATGCTTTAAGGCGGTTTATAATATAACGCCAACCGAGTTTATAGAGTCTTTGTAAGGATGCTGCTTGTACAGATGTTACATACGGGTAACGTCTGTTATTGTCCCTTGGAAATAAATCTTTTATGTAACTTGTGTGATTTATCTTGTAGCTATAGTTATCGTTGTATTTATAACGATGATATACTTTTGCGGTGTCGATAAGTACGAAAGTTGTTTTTAATAGAAAGACCATGGAACAGGTGACTGAATCAAGACGTAAACCAATTGTCGTTGGGATTGGAGAATTATTATGGGATATGCTTCCTTCCGGGAAAAAGGCTGGGGGGGCCCCGATTAATTTTGTCTATCATGCGTCTTGCCTAGGTGCTGAGGGATATGCTATCAGCGCTGTTGGAGATGATGAGTTGGGTAAAGAGATCGTTGATGAGTTGGATAAGAATCATATCCAGCATTTGATCGAGAAAGTGCCTTACCCGACGGGAACCGTTCAGGTAGAGTTACGAGAAGGTATCCCTACTTATACGATTCATGAGCGAGTGGCTTGGGATCATATATCGCCTACATCCGATGCGATTGATTTGGCGGAGAAAGCGGACGCTATTTGTTTCGGTACATTAGCCCAGCGTTCCCGTCAGTCCCGGGAGACGATACAAGCGATCTCGTCGTTTGCGCCGAAAGACGCTTATCGTTTGCTGGATATCAATCTTCGCCAGCGATACTATGATAAGGAGTTGATCGAGGAGTCTTTGTACTTAGCGAATGTGTTGAAGGTGAATGATGAGGAGTTTAACGTTCTTCGGGACTTATTCGGCTTGAATGGAACTGAGAGGGAAGTGGCTTTATGGTTTATTGAGAAATACGGCCTTCGGATGTTTGTCTTGACTGCGGGGAGCTCCCATAGTACGATTTATACGAGAGAGGAGATCTCTACGTTGCCCACGCCGGAGGTCACGGTGGCGGATACGGTCGGGGCGGGGGATGCTTTTTCGGGGGCTCTAATCATTTCGCTCTTAAAGGGGAAGTCCTTAAGCGAGGCCCATCATTTCGCTGTAAAGACAGCGGCTTTTGTTTGTACGAAAGAAGGTGCGTGGCCTGTTTATGAAGAGTAATTCGTTTATATCATATGTGTTTAGATGTTTTGAGTTTATACAATTTCGAATAGGTATTACGTTTTTAAGGTAAAAAGGTTGTTAGGATATAAGAAGAGAAAGGCAAAAAGAAAAAGATGGTTTTTGTTTTAGGTTAAGTTAGATTAGATTGGTGAAAAGTGGCTCGGCTGTTGAAGTCGGGCTATTTTTATGTCCTTATGTTTCCTTCAAATAGAATGGTCTCGATAACCTGCAAGATTCTTCTTACAGGCTAACGAGACCTTCCGCTTTTATCTTTTCTGATAGCTTACAATTAATAAGCTCTCTCCAATAACCAAGCGTCTTGGAAGTTAGGAGCGTATTTCGCCTTGATGGCGTCACGGCTATCGGCAGCGTCCGCTTTATTGTCGAAACTAGCGACGATCACACGCAACATACCTTGCTCGTTCTCGCCCAACACTGCGTTATAGCCATCATTCTGCATACGTTCTTTTAATGCGTAAGCGTTTGTCTTATTCTTGAAACTACCGACAACAACGCTATAACGTTTCAGACGGCTAGCGTCCTCGCCTTGAGCGGCGTTGATTTTTTCCGTACGAGTGGTAGCCGTAGAGGTTCTGGGTTTTGAGACAGGAGCGACCTCAACAACTTCTTCCTCTTGTTCTACAACCTCAACAGGAGCCGTCGACTCTTTTTCTTTGGCCTGTTCGTAAGCAGCCTTGTACGCGCTCTGTTTAGGTTTACATGAGCCGAGTGCTAATACCATACATACAGCGGCTCCAAATAACCAAATCTTATTCATACTGTTCAGTTCTTATAATTAGTAACGCGAAGATATAAATTATATTTAGTACTTTCGCACTCAAATTGTAATATATTATAACGGCATGAATAAATCTATCGGAACAATGATTATGGCAACATCTCTACTGTTAGGTGCTTGCAATCCGGCTACGGATGTGAACGTGAAGGAGACCGGCGCAAAGAACCTTATCGGGAAGTCGGACATCCGGATCAAAGACGGTCGCATGACCCCGGAAGCTTTGTGGGCCATGGGACGTATCGGCGGTATGAACGTATCTCCGGACGGGAAAAAAGTGGTGTATACGGTGGCGTATTATAGCGTACCGGAAAACAAGAGCAACCGTGAGGTCTTCGTGATGAACGCTGACGGATCGGATAATAAGCAAATCACGAAAACCGGATTCGCTGAGAACGAGGCCGTATGGATCAAAGGAGGAACCAAGATCGCTTTCTTATGTAACGAGAGTGGTAGCAGCCAGCTTTGGGAGATGAATCCGGATGGGACGGACCGTAAGCGACTTTCCGATTATGACAAGGATATCGAGGGTTTCGCTTTCTCTCCCGATGAGAAAAAGGTCTTGTTTATCTCGCAAGTGAAAACCGTGAACAGTACCGCTGATAAATATCCGGATTTGGATAAGGCGACAGGTGTTATCATTACGGATTTAATGTACAAGCATTGGGATGAGTGGGTGACTACCGCTCCGCATCCTTTTGTCGCCGATTTCGATGGCAAATCGATCAGCAATCCTGTGGATGTAATGGAGGGCGAGTTGTTTGAGAGCCCGATGAAGCCGTTTGGCGGTATCGAGCAATTGGCTTGGAACACTACCTCGGACAAGATTGCCTATACCAGCCGCAAAAAGACGGGTAAAGAATATGCGATCTCTACGAATTCGGATATTTATGTATATGATCTGAATACGAAGCAAACGACCAATATAACGGAAGAGAACAAGGGATATGATACGAATCCCACCTATTCTCCGGACGGAAAGAGCATCGCTTGGCTAAGTATGGAACGTGATGGTTACGAGGCGGATCAAAATCGCTTGATGGTAATGAATCTGGAGACGGGTGAGAAAACATTCGTAAGCAAGGATTTTGACTCCAACGTGGATTCTTATTGCTGGAGCGCTGATTGCAAGCGTATCTATTTCACGGGCGTTTGGCATGGCGAGTCGCAGGTTTATCAGATAGACTTGGCGAATGGCAATAAGATTACCCCACTGACCGAAGGTATGTACGATTACGCCTCTGTCGCTCTTCTGGGCGATAAGCTGATCGCTCAACGTCATTCCATGAGCATGGGAGACGAGATCTATTCGATCGATTTGACAGGGGATCATACGGTAACTCAACTTACGTTCGAAAACAAACATATTTACGACCAGCTTACGATGGGTAAGGTAGAGGAACGTTGGATGAAGACGACGGATGGCAAGCAGATGCTAACGTGGGTTATCTATCCGCCTCAGTTCGACCCGAATAAGAAGTATCCTACCTTGTTGTTCTGTGAGGGTGGCCCGCAAAGCCCTGTGAGCCAATTCTGGTCTTACCGCTGGAATTTCCAGATCATGGCGGCTAATGACTATATTATCGTGGCACCGAACCGTCGGGGTCTTCCCGGATTTGGCTTGGAATGGAATGAGGCTGTCAGCGGCGATTATGGCGGACAATGCATGAAAGACTATTTCACCGCTATTGACGAGGTAGCCAAGGAACCGTATGTAAATAAGGATCGCTTGGGTTGTGTAGGCGCCAGCTTCGGTGGATTCTCCGTATATTGGTTGGCAGGTCATCATGATAAACGTTTCAAGGCGTTTATCGCCCACGATGGTATCTTTAATATGGAAATGCAGTATCTGGAAACGGAAGAGATGTGGTTCGCCAATTGGGATATGGGTGGAGCGTACTGGGAAAAGCAGAACGCTACGGCTCAACGTACTTTCGCGAACTCTCCGCATAAGTTCGTGGACAAATGGGATACGCCGATCCTTTGTATCCATGGAGAGAAGGATTACCGGATCTTGGCTAATCAAGGAATGGCAGCGTTTAACGCCGCGGTTCTTCGGGGGGTACCGGCCGAGTTGCTGATTTATCCGGATGAGAACCATTGGGTATTGAAACCCCAGAATGGCGTTCTATGGCAACGCACATTCTTTGAGTGGTTGGATATGTGGTTGAAGAAATAAAATTTGAAGGCCGTCCCCAAAGTATATAGCTTTGATGGACGGCCTTCTTTTCTCAACGCAATAACAAACTAAGCGATAGTAATATCCTTATCCAAATAAATATCTTGAATTGAATGAAGTAACTCCACGCCGTCTTTCATCGGACGTTGGAACGCCTTTCTTCCGCTAATCAGCCCCATGCCACCCGCACGTTTGTTTATGACAGCGGTGACGACAGCGTCTTTAAGATCTGAGGCGCCATGAGATTCCCCGCCGGAGTTGATAAGCCCGACACGTCCCATATAATTATTGGCTACTTGGTAACGGCAGAGGTCGATCGGATGTTCTGTCGTTAACTCTGTGTACATCTTTTGATCGATCTTCCCGAAATTGATAGCGGTGAAACCTCCGTTGTTCTCCGGTAGCTTCTGCTTGATGATATCGGCCTTGATCGTGACGCCAAGGTGATTAGCCTGTCCGGTCAAATCGGCTGCCGCGGAATAGTCGATGCCATCCTTTTTAAAAGAGCTGTTTCGTAAATAGCACCATAATACGGTCGCCATACCTAGTTCATGGGCATACTCGAATGCGTCGGCAATCTCGACTAGCTGACGTCGGCTTTGCTCTGATCCGAAATAGATCGTGGCCCCTACAGCTACGGCGCCCATATTCCATGCTTCCTTCACCGTGCCGAATACGATTTGATTGTAAGAATTCGGATAAGTAAGAAGCTCATTATGATTTAGTTTTACCAAGAATGGAATCTTATGAGCATATTTTCGTGCGACTGACCCTAGTATGCCGAACGTAGAAGCGACTGCGTTGCAACCACCCTCGATCGCTAATTTTACGATATTCTCCGGGTCGAAATAAATGGGGTTTGGAGCGAAGGAAGACCCTGCGGTATGCTCGATATCTTGATCTACCGGGAGGATAGAAACATATCCGGTGTTAGCTAATCTTCCGTGCCCCAACAAGGTTTGCAGACTATTGAGAGTCTGTATGTTTCTATCTGAGTTGACCCACACGTCGTCCACGCAAGTGGGCGATGGAAGGTGAAGCTGCGATTTATCAATAGTCTTACATACGTGATTTAAATAATAATCACTTTTGTCTCCTAATAAACTAATAATCTTTGATGTATCCATATAAATAAATATTTACTTAGTAAACAATCGCTGTCAAAAATAAGTTCCATAGTTTTTATCGATTAACACATAGAATTAATCTATCGATGAATTATGGTAGTATCGGATAGTTTAGTTAATTTTGTGCCATACAACCAATAAAAATTTTGCGATATATGAAAAAGAAATGGATTTGCACAGTATGTGGTTATGTACACGAAGGTGATGAGGCTCCTGAGTTCTGCCCTCAATGTAAACAACCGAAAAGCAAATTTAAAGAATTAGTAGAGACAGAAGGTGCGTTACAATTCGTTGACGAACATGTACTAGGTGTTGCTAAAGGTGTAGACCCAGTGATTTTGGAAGGTCTGAACGCTCACTTTATGGGAGAATGTACCGAAGTTGGTATGTATTTGGCCATGAGCCGTCAAGCAGACCGTGAGGGTTATCCTGAGGTAGCAGAGGCATTCAAGCGTTACGCTTGGGAAGAGGCTGAGCACGCTGCTAAGTTCGCAGAGCTTCTTGGCGACGTAGTTTGGGATACGAAGACCAACTTGAAAAAGCGTATGGAAGCTGAGGCTGGCGCATGCGAGGACAAGAAACGTATCGCTACATTGGCTAAACAACAGAATTTGGACGCAATCCATGATACCGTACATGAGATGTGCAAAGACGAGGCACGTCATGGCAAAGGATTTGAAGGTTTATATAATCGTTATTTCAAGTAATTTAGAGGTATTAGTTATATGTTTTAAAGAGGGGCGTTCTGTGAAGAATGCCCTTTTTTGTATTTGATAAAGTAATTTTAGCCTTTCAAGAGAATAACGATACTATATTTTATGTACTTTTGTACACGTCAACCACAAGGAAAGATGCCGGAGTGGTCGAACGGGCCGCACTCGAAATGCGGTGAGCGGGTAACCGCTCCCTGGGTTCGAATCCCAGTCTTTCCGCTTGATTATTAGCTCTTTGTCGTAATGATACTGTAGGGGATTTGTTCATTTTAGCCTCCTTACATACCTATTCATACAAGCTTTTTTTGCATGAATAGCATAAATGATTTACAAATAGTTTACAGTAAAAATTATGGCATATTTCAAAATTTGCGTACGAGCTAAGAGAAAAGACAATACGTATCCTGTTTATATTCGTGTAACCCATCACGGACAGGTAGGATATATAAAAACAGATAAAGTCTGCAAGGCTAAGTCTGTTCGGAAGGGTGAGGTAATAGATAATTACATCATCAAGGATATTTCTATTCTTATTGACGGGTATATGTCCCGGCTTAATCGTGAAGATATACAATGTTGGGATATCAGAAAGATACTGGACTTCTTGAGGAGGGATTCTAGCGCACCTTCTTTTTCTGAATTTTGTGAGGAGTTTACCTCTAAGATGGATAACGAGGGGAGAGAGTCCACGTCGATAAATTATAAGCTTGCGTTAAGGCGCTTGGAGGAATATATGGGGAAAGACGACATTCTCTTCTCTGATCTTACATCGTCTATATTCAAGGAGTGGATAGATTCGATGAAAGATAGCTTGTACAAGAAACACGGCTATCCGAAGCGGATCAAGACAATGTTTATGGCTGGATGCGAGCGGTATAATAATTATGATACCGGCGAGATGCTTATACGGAATAACCCGTTTAGGGGAGTGAGGGTGCCTAGACCTACAGTTCCAGAGAAAAGGGCATTGGACATTAGAACCGCTCGAGATTTTTTTGCGGTATCCGTAGAGTATGGATCAAGAGCTGATCGTGCTAGGGATGTGTGCGAGATCGTTTTTTGTCTTGCCGGAATTAACACCGCTGACCTGTATTATATGGAAAAAGAGAACCTTAGAGACGGAAAGATGTGTTACTGCAGACGTAAGACTACTAATAGGAGGGATGACAAGGCGTATATAGAGATAGCCGTACCAGATAGGCTGTCTCATTTGCTTGAGAAATATGCTGGAGAAAAAAGGCTGTTTAACTTCTGTGAGACTTATGGATCAAGTAAGAATTTCAATAAATGTATAAACGAGGGAATAAGTGATATAACAAGAAAAAACGACCTTCCTCATATTTCTGTCTATTCGTTTCGGCATAGTTGGGCTACATTCGCTCAAAACGATTTCGATGCAAGTTTGGATTTAGTAGGCTTTTGCCTTAACCATGCTTCTTCCCATAGGGTGACATCTGGGTATGTTAAGACCGATTTTAGCGTTATCGACCGCTTGAATGCCAAGATTCTTGATTATGTATTTGAAGAAAAAAACGAAAAAAAGATAGAAATAATTTGCGGATTAAAAAAATGACTCTATCTTTGCCGTTGAAATAGCGAGTTGGATTTTAGACGAAAGTTTGAGATCCGACTTTTTGTGTTTATATGTGTTTTGTCTCTTCTTTCTGTAAACTTCCATAAAACAAAGACTTACCGGGTGCCTTCAAAAAAACAGGCACTATGACGATTTCTATTTCTAAAACAGCGCTGCTATCAAGATTGCAGCTTTTGGCGAAGATCATACCCGCCAAATCATCCACGCCGATCCTTTGTCATTTCTTGTTTGAGACGAGGGAAGGCCGGTTATTCATCACCGGATCGAATAGCGAGGGCCGGATAACCACCAGCCTTGAGTGCATCTTCGACGAGGAGATATCTATTTGTGTCCCGACTTCCTTATTAGAAGGACTGAGGAACCTACCCGAGCAACCAATTGATATAATCATCAACAAGGATACCCGTGAGATAAGGATCAAGTACCATGGTGGAAAGTTCGAGGTGGTGGGTTATGACCCATCTACCTATCCGGGAAAAAGATCGATCGAGGTCTTGGACTCTGTGTCATTGAGTGCGGAGGATTTATTCAATGGGATATCCAAGGTCATAAATTTGGCCGGGAATGATGATATCCGTCCGGTCCTAAGCTCTGTCTTTATTGAGACGGAACCGGAGACTGTATGCTTTGTCGGTGCGGACGGGCATGGCATGGGATTCTTGAGAAAGGGCAATGATAGACAGGTTGGCAAGATCTCAGTTATAATCAGCCGTCCTATAGCCTCGGTATTGAAGGCGATACTTCCGGCTTCCTCCGATAACATGGAAATGAGGGTCGGTGCGGATTGGTCCGATGTTATATTCAATGACTATGAGATATTGTTCCGGAATGTGGAGGGGAGATATCCTAATTGGAAAGCTGTGGTACCCAAGGCGAATAAGCTGGAACTGCTTGTTGACACCGGACAACTGATCGGGGCTATTAAAAGGACATCGGTGTTCTCCAATAAGGCCTCATGCCTTATCGTCTTGAGGATCATTCGTGATAAGTTGACCGTATTCGCCCAAGACATAGATTTCTCGACTTCCGCGGAGGAAACGTTGGAGGTCGATTTTAACGGGAATGAGTTCTCGATCGGGATTAAGGGATCGTTGCTTCTTGAGATACTCTCATGTATCGATGACGGGCGTACGAGGCTTTCCTTTAGCGAGCCTAGCCGTGCTATCTTGATAACTCCGGAGAACCAATCCGGGAACGAGGAACTTACCTATTTATTAATGCCCATGACAATCCAGTAAGTTATGAAAGAGTTCAAAGATACAATCCAGAAATATTTGCAGGAGAGGGCGGCGGAAGATCTTCTGTTTGCCCCGAGACTTGCCAATCCTAAAAAGAGTATAGACGAGTGTTGTCGTTATATCTTGGGAGAGGCCCGTAAGCGTGGAACCTCTGTCGTGATGAGTGATACGGAGGTTTTTGGTATGGCCGTACATTATTATGATGAAGAGAATATCGAGGTCGGAAAAGTTCCTGTCGGTAGCTCCGTTTCTTCTTCCCATAAAGTAGAACTTACGGAGGAAGAAAAGAACGCTGCCCGTCAGGCGGGCATCAAAAGGTTGACCGAAGAGCAATACCGATCGCTCAAAAAGAGGCCGGCCAAGAAGAAGGTTGATGAGAGTGTCCAACAAATGAGCCTGTTTTGATATGAAGCCGAGAACGAGATTGGAAAAGTTGGTGGCGGGATTAAGCGAAAAGCTTCCCGCCATCACAAAGGCGCAGGAGGAATGGGCCAAGGAACACGTGTTCGACCATGTAGCTTACAAATGTAAGAATGAGTTGTGGTGCTCCGAATGCGGCAAGATATGGGTTAATACGGGTAATAGTAAATTGGGTGACAAGACCGAATGCCCCTACTGCCATCATCAATTAGATGTAAAGGTCAGCAGAAAGCAGAAGGACCATGAGGAGGCGTATATGTCCATCCTGCAAGTGAGAGGCGGGTTTCAGGTGATACGGCATATACTATGTTGGAAAAACGCCCGTAAGGGAATTTCTACGGTGCATTATGATTACACCGAAGTTGTCCAGGAGTGGATCCGGGAAGACGGAAAGCGTACCATTATGGCTATTCCTGTAAATATGGGTCGTAACGGATGGCTATATGGTTCCCCTCTTAGTATCAAGGGTGAATATGGAAGTAACCCCTATAATTATTACGGTGATTTGTATGCGATATTTGGAGAGCTTTATCCAAGGAAAGAATTACTTCTGGAATTGAAGAAACGGGGACTGAATCGACTGTTCCCGGATGTAACCCCGTCTAAGTTGATACGCGACCTTTTGAAAGGAGGTAATGATACGGAACTATGTCTCAAGACCGGGCAGATATCCATGCTGAAGCACATGTATAGGAACGGCTTTTCCCAGCTTCGCTATAAGCCATCTTTCAATATCTGCAACCGTAACCATTATATTATCAAGGATGCGTCCCTCTGGGAAGACTATATGTCTTTATTGGCTTATTTCGGTAAAGACTTGCGTAATGCCCATTATGTATGTCCTAAGAACTTGAAGGTCGCACATGATAGGCTCTTGGCAAAGAAAGATGCCCGTGAAGCTAAGTTGAGACAGGATAGGGATCGTGTGGAAGCTATCCGTAGGCGTGAAAAGCTCATGAAGGATATAGCCGGCTTCTACGAACGGATGGAAAAGTTTTTCGGAATGAAAATCACGGATGGTAACATAGTCATTTGCCCGTTGGAGAGTATTACCCAGTTTTATCAAGAAGGCAAGGCTATGCATCACTGCGTATATAAACTCGGATATTACAATCGGCCGGATCGCTTGATACTGTCAGCAAAGGACACCGGTGGCAAACGTATCGAGACGATAGAGGTGAATTTGAAGACGCTGAATATCGTCCAGTCTCGGGCCGTTTGCAATGGCGTAAGCGAGTATCACGACCAGATAGTAAAACTGGAGAAGAAGAATATGAACCTGATTCGTCAGAAAATGATAGCGTAAAAATGCCAAGAATTAGAACTATAGTACCGGAATTTTGGGAAGATGAAAGGTTTTCGAACGTATCTCTTCCGGCTTGCCTGCTTTATATAGGCATGAAAAACTTTGCTGATGATAGCGGTGTCATTTTAGCTAATGAGACTATCATTAAGTCGAAAGTCTTTCCTGCCCGCGAAGATATTCGTAAGCAGCAGGTTTCTGGATGGCTGCAAGAGCTGATTGAAAACTCTATCCTTGTACCTTTTACATTCGAGAACAAAAGCTACTACGTGATGGACTTTTCCAGTGAGCGCATCGACAAACCGCAAAAGTCGAAAATTCCGGCAGAAGTGATAGAAAACGTTCTTTCGGGCAAAAATAGAAGCAATCCGGGAACATTCGAGAATATTCCCGAACAATCGGGAACAATCGAGAATCCTCCTGCTGGAAAGGAGAGTAAAGGAGAGGATTGGAAAGGAGAGGAGGGTTATACGCGCGTAGGCACGCACAACCCTGACCCCGAACCGGAGAAACCCAAGAATGAGAATTTTGAAAAGTTCAAGCAATGGATTGCTGCGAATGCTCCTAGTGTGGCTAAACTGAAAGAGCCGTTTACGGAAGAACAATTCGAACGGATAAAGCGAGATTTCCCGCTTCAGTTAATCCAGGACACTCTTGTCTCGATGCACAACTATCGAGAGCTGCTCAAAAAATACGTTAGTGCGAACCTCACGTTCCGCAAGTGGGCGAAGCGTGATTTAGAAAAAATGCAGTATGAATCAGGAACAAGCAATACAACTCATATCGGAAATAGATCAAACAACCGGCGTACTTCCTCCGGAACTGATGCCGAAAACAAGAGAATCGAGCGTGAGCGTTTGGGGCGTCTTGCCGATGCCATATTACAACAGTCTGCGGCCCAAAACAGTAAATGATGTGTTTGATAGCCCAAGCTGCTCTATAGCGGTTATGAACAAAGAATTTGGAGAGACGCATCTTCGTGGATTTATGGTAAAAGTCTTGAATGATTTGGTAGATTTTTTCAATGTAGGGAAATCGATCGGAGCAGTACAAGTCGCACAAACAGTTGATCTGATTATTGATGAATACTATTTCTTTAAGCCTGATGATTTCAAGCTATGTTTTAATCGGGCGAAAAAGGGATTGTATGGGAAGGTTTATGATCGGATAGACGGGGCTGTTATTTTAGAATGGCTTGGCCGGTATGAGAAAGAAAGGGGTTCCATAGCCATGGATGATAGTATCAATAATTCCAAAAGCTGGGATATACCGGAAGGCGATAGGACTTCTAAAACATTGGAACAAGCGTACCATGAGTTTAGGAAGTATGATTTTGAACGGAAATATAAGGTGTGAATATTTAAAAACAAGGAACTATAATGCAAGAAAATAAAATACAGGTCGGTAATACTGAACAGGTTTTACTATCAAAAAAGAACTGTCACCGTGCATTAAAAGTGGTGAATATAGCGAACCCAGAACAGGGTGAATGGCTTTTTAACTGGAGAGGTAAAAAGTTGAGTGATAATTTAATGCGTTGCGACTATACGCATACTGCAGTCCGTATTTCCGATAATGAGGCGGTTGTTATTAATGGCAAAGACTTAGGTCTTTGGTCGGTTGTAGAGTGGAAATATGAGGTAAACCTTGAGGAGTTTTGGAAATGCGCTTGCGGTGCTTTTTATGCTACAAGTTTCAGTCCGGAGGAACGTGGATCGTATCACATACGCATGTACGAAGAAGAGCTCAATGATGATATAAAAACAATGCCGGAAGAAGAAAGAGAGCGATATATAGCTAAGTATAAAGAATGGGTTCAAATATTGTTCAATAAGCATTCTCGTATAATGAGCGCCATGATAACAGGGCCAGCCCGTTTTCCGTCAAGACGAAATGAGAAGATGAATAATTACTATGACAATGCTGTCAATGAATTTAGAGCGTGGAGAGAAAAAGTACTCAAGGCAATAGCTCGGAGGATAGAGGAGGCAAAACCGGAAGAACAAAAGAATACCGAAGAATGGCTTTCTGTCAAAAGTGAGATTGACAATATTGCATCCACGTTGAAAGATATTGATACGGGTGTAAACACATATAGCTACCGACCTTTATTTGTATCAAGCCTGTACGGAAAGCTAGAACGTATTGCCAACAACGGAAAGGTTGATGTAATAGTCAAATCAACTGAATATATCAAAGAACTCAACGAAAAGCTTCCGAAGCCTATTTTTACTAATCGTCATAAATTCTGGAAGCTCGTCGAGCTTGCCAATCAATCAATTGTAAAGCAGGCCGAAAGAGAGAACCAAGAAGATGCGGAAATATTTTTCGATGGTGGGCGGGTAATCAAAAACTATTCAGAGGATAGATTGCAGATAGTTTTCGACACAAAGCCGCAGCCAGACGTTATTTCAAATCTCAAACATAACGGTTTTCGTTGGTCACCCCGTTTTTCGGCATGGCAACGCCAATTGACGAATAATGCTTATTATGCTGTTTCTCGTGTAATTCCTATTACTATTGAACAATTGATGAAAGGAGAAAACAAATGAACATTGGTTTATTGGCAGTTGACAGAGAGAAAGCATAAGAAGCTATGTTATAACTTCGAGTATAAGTTTGGCTCCAATATTCCCCATTGTGCATTAAAATCTGGGGTATGTGATGAGAATTGCGAATACATGAAAGCTTTAAAAACTTAAATAGGTATGAATATCGATACTGAATTTTATGTAGGAGATAGTGTATGCTATCTGAGTGGGGATAACATTGTCCATTCAACAATAAGCAAAATAATCATTGAAATATCCTATACTGATGATAGTTTTCTTATGGTTTATAAGCTGTCAGATGGACTTAGTGTACCCAGAAACAATTATCCCAAATGGGATAAAAGACTTTTTAGAGACAAAGAGAGTTTGATAAAATATTTATCTGATTCATAACTAAACAGATGTGAAGGCATGAAAATACGAAAAGTAAAAAAAGCGATATCTAGATTTCGTCAAGAGCAAAGAAAATCTCGCAATAAAAGCTATGTTCTATCAATGTCTGGTCGTATTGCGGCTATGGAGATTTGTTTAGAGCAACTATTAGAATACCCCAGCAAAATGGTGTACGATGAACAGCAGTTACACTTTAGGAGATGGGAATATATGAAATATAAGACTCTAAAAACTGCTTTCATAAAAGATATGATGATGGAAGGTTTTAAAGAACTGAAAAATAAACAACTCAAATTTGATAAAATATTTATCTGAATCATAAGTATGAAGAAGAAAAAGTTGACAGATAAAACGTATGTCTACAAGGTATTACCACCTTATGATAATTGGTATAGCATTATGACTGATAACGGACTTGTTCGCAGCAATATCATAATTGTAGGCAAAAAACAGTTACTCAAAGTTGCTTTAGCATTGATTGTAATGTTGTTATTTAATAAAGCGACTATTATAAATAAATACACAATTAAAAATAAATGAAGTATATAAAGATATATAAAAACCCCAGAGCTGTCACCTCTGGGTAAAAAGAAATTTTTTATAAGAGTTCAAGACGATCCAAAAGGTCACATATAAAATTACCAACAACGGCTAATTTATATGCCCAATCAATCATTTTATCAATGAACTTTACTGTATTCTTTATATGAACTTTTTTCATTTTTTTATGATTTAAGTTATGAGAAAGAACCAGAAGGCAATCTTTCTCCCAAAAAGAAACAGCATTGATTGCAAGAAGATACCACTTCTCCGATGACTATCTTCCCTGTTTTGGAGTTTGATACTCTTTTGCACATTGATAGGAGTCGAACCTATCCTTTCCATTTGTCAATTGGATGTTGACTAACCGGTCAATAGTGCATTTAGACTACAAATAAACTTATTTATTATTATTGTGTCAAATTATTGAACTAAAAAATCATGAAACTAACAAAAGAAGAAGACAAAGTTGTTTGCAAGTTCTTGAAGAATATTGCAGACGAAGGTGGAGAACAGTTTTTAAAGCTGACTCAGTTTATGTTACTCCGATGGTCAGAAGAAGGCATTCGGATAAATGCCGGCGAAATTGCTTTGGCCCAGGTGATCAACCATGAAGGGGAACAATACAATACCCGTATGGCTATTCAGTACTCGAAAGTTGGCAAGAAGACTTTGGAAGAGCGGGCTTATGAGATAGCCGACCGAATGATTTCTTCAAGATCAGATAATTGTGATATCCGGGAAGAATTGAAGAAGGCTATATTAACTGGATACAATTTGCATCAGGAGGGTTTCGACGATGAATGACTTAAATAGGACTATCCTAAGATTGTCTTAGGGTAGTCCTAAGAATCAACGACATTTACACTTTTGGAAACGATATATTTCCTTCTGTACTAAATGTGGGTACCTTTTAGCATAAGCTAAACTTGAAAATTGGCCTTTGCCGTTTTTACCAATTTTCCTAATTATAATAGTTTTATTCCTCATAAAAATATTGTCCTATTGTTTTGTAGGACAGTGTAAATATAGAAAGTGATTTTTATATGACAACAATCGGAGTAAGAATGTTTAATATATTAGTAATCGGACTATTAAGATTAAATCTCCTCAAATATTATTTGATATTTTCAAATTAGAATTAAGAATTTATTAATCTGTCTCAGATTTGGTCACATAAAATAAAATATTACGAACATGTGCAAACAGTAATTACTATATTGGTAAAAAAACAGTTCGGAGCCGGCACGAAATAGAACCCGATTAGGCTCAAATCACGAAAGAAGTGAGCTAAGAAAGTCCTTGGTAATCCTGAGGGCTTTCTTTCTGTTCTTTATATCTTATATGAAACTAAGATATGAAAACGCAAAAATGTATAGCCTGTGACCGAAAAACAGTTTCTGTGATCAAAACAGAAGAAGGACATATCTGTTATAATTGCTACTCTGATAAAAAGAACCCTCCAAAACAAAAGCAACACCATGACAACGAAGAAGCTCGGATTCAGTCGGAGTTTTTCAATAAGGTTCCTTTGTTCTTCCCGAATCTTCCGGACCGGCTTCTTTTTGCTGTTCCGAATGGTGGTAGCCGGCATAAGATAGAAGCAGCCAATATGAAGCGACAGGGTGTGAAGCGTGGTGTATCTGATGTTATTTTGCTAATTCCCAAAAAAGGATACGCATCCCTCTGCATTGAGTTCAAAACTCCAACAGGTAGACAGTCGGCAGAGCAAAAGGAGTATCAGCGCCAGGTTGAGATGGCAGGAAGTAAATATGTGATTGTTCGTAGTGTAGAGCAGGCTATCCGGGAACTGCAGCAGTATTTGGGTTAATAGATTTCCCCTGTTATATTTTAGAATAAAAGTTATGGCAGAATTGAAGTATGACCCCCGAAATTATCGTATTCATACCGATAAAAATAAACGGCTTATAAAGAAGAGTCTAGAGGATTGTGGTACCGGCCGTTCTATTCTTTTGGATAAGAATGATGTTATTATTGCAGGAAATGGTGTTTATGAGCAAGCTTTGGAGCTGGGGTTAAAGGTTCGGGTTGTAGAGTCTGACGGAAATGAACTGATTGCTATTAGAAGAACAGATTTGTCTACAGAAGATGAAAAAAGAAAGCTTTTGGCTTTGGCTGACAACCATACATCGGACACTTCCATGTTCGACTTTGCTGCCGTTGTTGAAGATTTTGGTATTGACGAACTTGGCGATTGGGAATTTGAGCTTCCATTTGATGATATGCCGACAGATGTGGACCGCTTCTTTGAGGGAGCAGATAAGGTTGAGAATAAAAGAAAGACGATGATTTGCCCTCACTGCGGAAAGGAAATAGAGGTATGATTTTATATCTTGCCGGTTATAAATCTTGTGCCAAACGATGGAATATTGACACGAAGGATATCTATCTTTTAAGTTCTTTTTGGGAGCATAAATCAGGGCATTATGGTAGTTATGTCTGTCAAGAGAAGCATATTCTTGATAGCGGGGCGTTTTCTGCTTTTTCTGGGAAAAATGATAGTTTTGACTGGGATGGCTATGTTAAGAAATATGCCGACTTTGTTTTAAAGAATAACATTCAACGTTTCTTTGAGCTGGATATAGACGTTGTCGTTGGACTGGAGAAGGTCGAATATTATCGAAGATACTTGGAAGATCGCATAGGACGGCAACCTATTCCTGTTTGGCATGCAAGCCGAGGAAGGGAATATTTTATTCAGATGTGTGAGGATTATCCTTCTGTAGCAATTGGTACAACTACAGCAATGGAAGAGGGTAGGAGGATAAGACAGAATCCTATGATACTGAAATGGTTTATCGATCAAGCGCATTCCGCAGGAGCTCGTATTCATGGACTTGGCTTTACCAATACGACACTTCTCCATTTTTTGAAGTTTGATAGTGTCGATAGTACGACCTGGCTGGCTGGTTCCAAGTTTGGGCGGGTTTATTTCTTCAACGGAAAGCAAATGGTATATCGTAATCCACCCAAGGGGATGAGAGCTAAGAATCATGATCTATCGAATAGACATAATTTTAATGAATGGATAAAATTTCAAAGGTATGCAGAACAATACTTATAATAAAAAAGTCCTTCTGTATTCAGGAGGCATGGATAGCTGGTTGATTGATAAACTTTGGAAGCCGGATATAAAGCTTTATATTGATATGAATACCCGTTATTCAAAAGAAGAAATGAAGCGTCTCCCGGATGATGTTGTTATTGAAAGGTTGGATTTATCAAAATGGGAACGTGAGGATAAGATTATTCCTCTCCGGAATATGTATCTAATCGGTATTGCAACGAACTATGGGGATGAAATCTGTTTGGGAGCCACAGCCGGTGACCGGGTTCTTGATAAATCACCTGTATTTGCCGAATTGTACGAGGAGTTACTCGGATATCTCTACCAGAAACAACATTGGACTGAAAAACGGACGATTCGGATAAACTTGGATTATAAAGCATATACCAAGACAGAGCTATTGAAGCAATACCTTATTCAAGGTGGTAATATTGATGATGCGCTTAGTTCGTCGTTCAGTTGTTATGCTCCTGTTGATGGGTACGAATGTTGGAACTGTAAACCGTGTTTCCGCAAATTCATTGCTTTTGCATTGAACGGATACTCGTTCCCCAGAGAAGTAATAGACAAGAATATATCTTATATAAAACGTGAAATACTTCCTTTGATCGAATCTGGCGAGTATGGCCGGAAACGGGAGGAGGAAGAGATAAGACAGGTATTAACTCTTTATCAATAAAAATTATGTATATAGTAAAGAAACGTCTTGAAGTATCGGCATCTCATAGTCTGAGACTCTCTTATGCGAGTAAGTGTGAGAATTTGCATGGACATAACTGGATTATTACAATATGGTGCCAGGCGAGAAAGTTAAATCAGGATGGCATGGTGGTAGACTTCAGTCATATCAAAGAAAAGGTACAATCACAATTGGACCACAAGAACCTAAACGAGGTTCTTCCGTTTAATACTACAGCTGAAAACATGGCAAAGTGGATATGTGAGCAGATACCGGAGTGCTTCAAAGTAATGGTTCAGGAATCAGAAAATAATATAGCATGGTATGAAGAAGATAAATGAGATTTTTTACAGCATTCAAGGTGAAGGTTACTTTACTGGTACGCCAGCTGTTTTTGTTCGCTTCTCTGGATGTAACTTGAGGTGTCCGTTCTGTGATACGGAACACAAAGAAGGCAAGATGTTAAGTGATGATGAGATTATTGCGGAAATAAGGCGTTATCCGGCTTTGCATGTCGTATTGACAGGCGGAGAGCCTTGTATGCAGGTTACATATGATTTGGTTGTTAAGATCAAGGCCACTGGCCGATTTGTTCAGATTGAGACAAATGGAACTTTGGTTCCACCTGTAAATATAGACTGGATTACGTGTTCCCCAAAAGAGGGCGGTAAAACAGTCGTGATCAACCCGAATGAACTGAAGGTAGTCTATACCGGACAGGATATGTCGCAATATGATAAATATTCAGCGGGAGTATATTATTTGCAGCCTTGTTCCGGCCAGAATACGAAGGAAGTTATTAACTATATTAAAGAGCATCCGAAATGGAAGTTAAGCTTACAAACACACAAGATATTGAATGTGCGATAAGAACGATCCTTTCTTTTATAGGCGAGGATCCTTGTCGGGAGGGCTTGAAGGGAACGCCGGATCGTATCATAAGAATGTGGAGAGAGATTTTTCGTGGATATGATCTGTCACAAGTGCCTAAAATAACGGTCTTCCCAAATGGCGTGGATGGCCTTTCTTGTGATAGTGTTATCGCGGATTCAGGTGGATTTTATTCAATGTGTGAACATCATATGATGCCTTTCTTTGGGAAGTATTGGTTTGCTTATATACCCAATCCGAAAGGTAAGATACTAGGCATATCGAAAGTTGGTCGTGTCGTTGATTATTGTGCGGCACGGTTACAGGTACAAGAGCGATTAGCGAAAGATATCATCGTGATGCTCCAAGAAGCGTTAGGTTCGGAATATCCACCTTTGGCGATGGGTATCGTATTGGAAGGGGAACACTTGTGTAAGTCAATGCGTGGAGTAAAGAAGGAAGGTAAAATGTGTTCTTCTTTCTATTTTGATAATGGAAGTTTACCTGAATTGAGGGCAGAATTGTCCCGATTCGTTAGTTTTGGTTAATTATGACAGAGAAGAATGAAGTAAAAAAGAAAAGTAGGGGGCGTAAATCTGAATATAGAGAAGAATATGCAGAGCAGGCTCTAAAGCTTTGTTTGTTAGGTGCAACAGATAAAGAAATAGCCGAGTTCTTCTCTGTCTCAGAACAAACGCTTAATAGTTGGAAGAAGAAGTTCCCTCAATTTCTTGAGTCCTTA